>ERZ772932.19-NODE-19-length-114023-cov-9.906667_pt1 | contig 114023 bp, 90 predicted proteins | sample MGYA00511684_ERZ772932 | MGnify/ENA primary metagenome ERZ772932 (study PRJEB29015, sample SAMEA2738078) | human oral metagenome | biome: human oral; feature: human-associated habitat; material: saliva | place: China | collected 2210 ...
CGATGGTACTGCACCCGCCAGGGTGCGGGAGAGTAGGACACCACCGAGCACACACGTGAACAAGGTCCAGCCCCCGGGGGACTCCACAAAGGAGCACCCCCAGGGGGCTGAACCCATTCCTATGTGATGTGGAGCGAAGGCGTCAGAAGCCTGCAGGTGCCCGCACCGAACTGACAGCGGGATACGAAACGGTGCACCATTGTCTCTGTGACTCATAGCGACCTCCCTACCACTCCATCGGGCAACGGCCACGAACCGAGTCTCGATGCCGATCGGCTCATGCAACAGTCCGACGTCGTGCTGCACCTGGGGCGACTCATGCTCGCCGCCGGTGCCGGTTCCTACCGCATCAAGTCCTCCATGGCCAGAGCCGCCTCGGCTGTTGGGCTAGACCGCCACGAGGCGACCGTGACGATGACCGAGATCGTCACTTCCTCCTACGTCGGCAACCGTTTCCGTACCGAGGCCTGCGAAGTGCGTCGGGTCGGCGTCAACGTCGGTCGCTTGGAGGCGCTGCGCCGCATCGTCCACGACCTGCGAGCACATGAGACCGTCGAGCACCTCGAGGCCAGGCTTCAACAGGTCGAGAAGATGCATGCGCGCTACAACGCCTTCACCAACGCGGCAGCCTCGGGTGTGGCCTGTGCCGGATTCTGCTTCCTCAACAAGGGCGGTTGGGTGGAGTGCCTGACGGTCCTCGTCGCGGCGTTCCTCGGACAGTTCGTTCGCCGGCAGATGCTGGAGCGCCACTATCAGCACTTCTTCACCTGGCTCGTCTGCGGAGTTGCGGCCTCCGGCACCTACATGGGCATCGTGACAGTCCTGAACGCTACTGGCGCGGTTGCGGGAAACCACCAGGGCGGCATCATCTCGGCGATCCTCTTCCTCATTCCTGGTTTCCCGATGGTCACCGCCATGCTCGACCTGTTCCGACAGGACTTCTCCTCGGCCCTGTCACGCAGCGCCTACGTGCTCATGGTCATGGCTGCGGCCGGCGTCGCCGTGTGGACCGTGACCTTCATCTTCCGCTGGGACGTTGCCGCGGCCAGCGGCAACACGCTCGACGGTCCTCTCCTCTACGTTCTGCGCTGCTTCTGCTCCTTCATCGCCGCCTACGGATTCGCCATGCTGTTCAACGCAGGCGTGAAGGCCAGCATGCTGGCTGCAGTGGTCGGGGCTCTGGCTAATACCGGCAGACTGCTTCTCATTGACGTCTTCCACGTGCCATGGCAGCTCGCAGTGGGCCTGGCCGCGGTCACGATCGGTCTGCTCGCCCAGCTCTTCGTCTCCCGCGCCTCCCTGTCCCGGGTGGCTCTCTCCGTTCCGGCCGTTGTCATCATGATCCCCGGGGTCCCCTTCTACCGGGCCATCTCCGCGCTCAACACGCTCTCCGTGGACAAGCTCGGTGTCGACGTCGGCGAAGCGGCCACGAACCTGGCTGAGGTCTTCTTCGTCATCACCGCCATCGGCGTGGGGCTGGCCCTGGCGCGCATCATCACCGATCACAACTGGCGTCACGACGTTGCCACCTCCGGGCGTATCACGCTGCCTCGCACACACGTTGAGGCGGTGGAGCAGCCCCCGGAGGACTGACTCTCGGCCCGGACTCCCCTGAGACGGACGATGGTGGCCCGCCGCTGACATACAGCGACGGGCCACCATCGATGATGTGAGACCGGCGAGCTTGCGGTGCGCGGGTCACAGCCCGCCGAGGACCTGCGCAATGAAAATCTTGACGATCATTGCCACGGGGTAGACCATCGCGTACCCCAGCGCCACCCGCGGGTCGGCACCGGTGCGCTCGTTGGCGAAGGCCAGAATCGCGGGCTGGGTCTGTGCGCCACCGATGAGGCCGGACAGGCGAGTCCCACCCATCTTGACGATCCAGCGCATGGAGGCGTAGATCCCCAGTCCCACAATGGTGGTGACGACGAAACCGGTGACGAAGATCCTCCACCAGTCACCACCGGTGAAGGCGTGCGCGATCTCCCCACCGGCCTTCGTGCCTGCCTGGGCCAGGAAGACCAGGAGCCCGAACTCCGAGAGCACCGCCGTGGCAGTGAAGGGCATGGCGGTCACGAACTTCCCGATACGGCCGATGCGTCCGAAGATGAGGCCGACCAGGAGTGTCCCGGCAGCCGATCCGATGGAGAAGGTCGCTCCGGTGGGCGTGAGGAACTTCCACTCACCGATGACGATGCCCAGTGCCATCCCCAGGCCCAGCGCCACCGGGTTGATGGAGGACAGCCCCCGCGAGGAGTCGCCGAAGTATATGGAGATCTCCTTCATGCGTCCGGTCGGGCCGACGACGCGCACCCGGTCTCCCTGCTGCAGCACCAGATCCGGGGTGCCCACCATGTCGACGTCGCCGCGGCGTACCCGCGAGATCGTCGCCCCGAAACGGCCGTCGATATCCAGCTCACCGATGGTACGGCCGGCCAGCTTCGGGTCCGAGACCGTGATCCTGCGGAAGTCGAGATACTTGCGGTCCTCGATGAGTGAGTGCGAGGAGCCGTGGCCCACCGCCTTGATCGCCTGGTTGACGGCGTCCTGGGTGCCGACGACGGTGATGAGATCGTCCTTGTACAGCCGGTCGTCATTCTTAGGACGGGTGATCGGCCCCTTCTCGCCCCGACGCAGACGAGAGAACCGCAGCTGCCCCGAGATGGTCTCGACGATGTTGCCCAGGAGCGGGCCGTCCTCGCGCTCCACCCGGATGGTGCGGTTGATGAGAGGGGAGGGAGTGTCCTTGTCGCTGCGCCGGTAGCGCAGCGCCAGCAGACAGAAGAACAGCATGCCGATGACACCGTAGAGGTAGGTGACGGCATAGGCCACCGTGGCGTCACCCGGTCCCGCCTTGTCTCCGGCCATGGCGGCGGCGTTACCGGCTGCGGCCAGGGCGGGCGTGTTCGTGACGGCGCCGGCGAAGGCTCCCGCGATCATCGCCGCCTTGAGCCCAAGCAGGCGCCCCACGCCCACGGCAGCCAGAGCCGCGACGCCCAGAACGCCCAGGAGGATCGCCAACGGCCCGCCGGCGTTTCGGATGACGTGGAAGAAGTTCGGTCCGGACTGGATGCCGATGGCGAAGGTGAAGATCGCCAGCCCCAGTGCTCCCAGGTCCTTGTGAACCTCAATGGGTGTGGAGGCGGACGCTCCCCAGGCCGCCAACGCGATGCCGCTGAACAGGACGGCCGCCGCACCCAGGCTCACGCCCTTGATCTTGACGTGCCCGAGCAGCATCCCGGCGCCGACCAGGAGGAACAGGACGAGAACCGCGTTCTTGGACAAGTGGTGCAGGATATTGGCGTGCGCCAGCTTCCAGATCAGCAGGGCGGTACTGCCGATCAGGAGGGCCGCTGCCGGGACGCGGATGCTTGGGCGCCTGGCGCGCCAGAGCAGCATTCCGGAGCCAACCATGAGCAGGACGATGACAACCGGGTTGTCCAACAGATAGTCCAGGACCGTAGCCACGTCGCTAGTTCCGCCTTCCGAATCGCTGCTGAGAGTGACGCAGCGGTTGTTTTGTCAGGAGTAACAGCAGCATTGTGCCATCTCCGTAGGCGATGATGACCTACTAAGGTCCGTGATTCACCGGGGGAGCGGATCGCGCCTCGTGTGTGGGGATCCCCCATGCCACCGACATGCCACCGGGTCCGTGATTCCACGATGTGAGATCGTCACCGTCTCATTATGACTCTGCGCAGAGACTGATCTAACGTTCATTACCCGGCAGGTCGCCGGACGGTAGGCACGGAGAAGGAGAGCGAGCGATGACACGCGAAGACGCTCCCGCACGTCAGGACCACCAGGTCATGACAGGCGCCCAGGCTCTGGTGCGCGCGCTGGAGGAGCTAGGCGTCACAGACATCTTCGGGATGCCGGGCGGCGCCATCCTGCCCTTCTACGACCCCCTGCTCGCCTCGACGAAGATCCGTCACGTCCTGGTGCGCCACGAGCAGGGTGCTGGTCATGCCGCCGAGGGATACGCCATGGTCACCGGTCGCCCCGGGGTGTGCGTCGCCACCTCCGGCCCTGGAGCCACCAACCTCATCACCCCCATCGCCGACGCGCACATGGACTCGGTGCCGATGCTGGCCATCACCGGGCAGGTCGGAAGCCGCGGAATCGGGACGGACGCCTTCCAGGAGGCCGACATCGTCGGGGCCACGATGCCCTTCGTCAAGCACTCCTTCCTCATCACCCGTGCCGAGGACATCGTCCCGTGCGTGGCCGAGGCGTTCCACATCGCCTCCACCGGACGCCCCGGCCCGGTCCTCATCGACATCTCCAAGGATGCCCAGGAGGGGCCCACCGAGTTCGTGTGGCCCCCGGCCCGTGACCTTCCCGGCTACCGCCTGCCGGGCAAGCCCAACCAGCGGCGCCTGGCCCAGGCCGCCGAGGTGATCTCCGCGGCCGAGCGCCCCGTCCTCTACCTGGGCGGCGGGCTGAACCGGGCGCAGGTTCCCACCGAGGAGCTCACCGAGCTCATCGAGCTCATCGGAGCGCCCTTCGTCACCACCCTGACCGCCCTGGACGTCATGCCCAGCGAGCACCCGCTCAACCTGGGGATGCCCGGAATGCACGGCACTGTGGCCGCCGTCGGGGCCCTGCAGCGGGCCGACGTCGTCGTCTGCCTGGGAGCCCGCTTCGATGACCGGGTCACCGGCAAGCCGGACACCTTCGCCACCAAGGCCTCGGTGATCCACGTCGACGTCGACCCCGCCGAGATCTCCAAGATCCGCACCGCCGACGTCCCGATCGTCGGGGACCTGGCCGACGTCGTTCCCGCGCTGGGCGCTGAGTTCCGCGACCACGTCGCCGCTGAGGGGCGGGTGGACATCGCCCCGTGGCGCCGTGAGATCGAGCGCATCCAGGCCACCTACCCCACGGGCTGGACCGACACCGACGACGGTCTGCTTCAGCCCCAGGAGGTCATCACCCATCTTGATCGGGCCGCCTCCGAGGACACCATCTGGGTCACGGGCGTGGGACAGCACCAGATGTGGGCGGCGCACTACCTCACCTTCCGCCGTCCGCACACCTGGCTCAACTCGGCCGGCGCCGGCACCATGGGCTATGGCCTGCCCGCCGCCATGGGCGCCAAAGAGGCCTGCCCCGACCGGCCGGTGTGGCTCATCGACGGGGACGGATGCTTCCAGATGACCAACCAGGAGCTGGCCACCTGCACCCTCAACAACATCCCCATCAAGGTCGCCATCATTAACAACTCCTCGCTGGGGATGGTGCGGCAGTGGCAGACGCTGTTCTACGGGCAGCGCTACTCCAACACCGATCTGCATACCGGCGCCGGAACGAAGCGCATCCCCGACTTCGTCAAGATGGCCGAGGCCTACGGGGCCGTTGGGCTGCGGTGTGAGCGCCTGGAGGACCTGGACGACGTCATCGCCCAGGCCAACGCCATCAACGACCGCCCCGTCGTCGTCGACTTCATCGTCTCCGCGGACGCCCAGGTGTGGCCCATGGTCGCGGCCGGGGTGTCCAACGACGAGATCCAGCACGCCCGCGGCATGAGCCCGGTGTGGGAAGAGGAGTGAGCGCCGTGAGCGAGAAGCACACGCTGTCCGTCCTGGTGGAGAACAAGCCCGGCGTCCTGACCCGGGTCTCGGCGCTGTTCACGCGCCGGGGCTTCAACATCCACTCCCTGGCCGTGGGGCCCACCGAGCACGAGGACATCTCGCGCATCACGGTGATCGCTGACGCCGAGGGACTGGCCATGGAGCAGGTCACCAAGCAGCTCAACAAGCTGGTCAACGTCCTCAAGATCGTCGAGCTCGACCCCGACACCTCGGTCGAGCGCGAGCTCTACCTCATCAAGGTGCACGCCGATGACGCCAATCGCACGGCGGTGCTCCAGGTCGTCGACCTGTTCCGCGCCCACGTCGTGGACGTCGCCCCCACGTCGGTGGTCATTGAGACCATCGGCTCAGAATCCAAGGTCAAGGCTCTACTGACGGCTCTCCAGCCGTACGGTGTCAAAGAGATTGTCCAGTCCGGAGCCGTGGCGATCACGCGCGGTCCACGATCCATCACCGATCAACTCAAGGAGAAGTGAGAAGCAATCATGGCAGCTGAGAAGTTCTACGACGACGACGCCGACCTGTCCGTCATCCAGTCCAAGAAGGTCGCCGTCATCGGCTACGGTTCCCAGGGGCACGCTCACGCTCTGAACCTGCGCGACTCCGGCGTCGAGGTCGTTGTCGGCCTGCGTGAGGGCTCCTCCTCTGTGGCTAAGGCCGAGGAGGCGGGCCTGCCCGTCAAGCCGATCGCCGAGGCCGTGGCCTGGGCCGACGTCGTCACCGTCCTAGCCCCCGACCAGGTGCAGGCCACCCTCTACCGCGAGGAGATCGAGCCGAACATCAAGGCCGGCTCCGCCCTCCTGTTCTCCCACGGCTTCAACATCCACTTCGGCTACATCAAGCCGGCCGCGGACATTGACGTCGTCATGGTGGCTCCCAAGGGGCCCGGCCACACCGTGCGCCGCGAGTTCGAGTCCGGCCGAGGCGTGCCCGTGCTCGTCTGCGTGGAGCAGGACGCCTCCGGCACCGCCTGGGACCTCGTCCTGTCCTACGCCAAGGCCATCGGCGGTACCCGCGCCGGCGCCATCAAGACCACCTTCCGCGAGGAGACCGAGACCGACCTCTTCGGTGAGCAGTCGGTCCTGTGCGGCGGCGTCTCCAAGCTCATCCAGTACGGCTTCGAGACCCTGGTCGAGGCCGGCTACCAGCCCGAGATGGCCTACTTCGAGGTCTGCCACGAGATGAAGCTCATCGTGGACCTCATCAACGAGGGCGGTATCTCCAAGCAGCGCTGGTCCTGCTCCGACACCGCTGAGTACGGCGACTACGTCTCCGGCCCGCGCGTCATCACCCCCGAGGTCAAGGAGCACATGAAGGAGGTCCTGTCCGACATCCAGGACGGCACCTTCGCCAAGCGCTTCATGGACGACCAGGCCGCCGGCGCTCCGGAGTTCAAGAAGCTCCGGGCCGAGGGTGAGGCGCACCCCATCGAGGCCACCGGCCGCGAGGTGCGTTCCATGTTCGCCTGGCGCGCCGACGTCGACAAGGACTACACCGAGGGCTCCGTGGCCCGCTGAGGACTTGTGATCCGTTGACAACGGGCGGTGCCCCGATGGCCTGACGTCATCGGGGCACCGCCCACGTCGTGCGACGGCACTACTGGGGTGAGGCGAGCCGGCGTCGCTGGAGGCGAACGGCGAGGGCCACCAGGGCCATGACCGCGCCCATGAGGCCCACGAGCAGGGCGGCGCCGCGTCCCGGGCCGATGCCGACGACGGCTCCCACACTGGTGGACAGCGACCCTCCGGGCTCCAGCAGGGGCTGGAGCACATGGTCCACCAGGACTCCGGAGCACAGGTAGGCCACCAGGTAACCCATCTGGGTGACCAGGCTGATCGTGCCCCAGGTGCGTGCCTGCCGAGTGTTGTCGACCTGCGTGCGCACCAGGACCTCCGCACCCGCCTGGGACAAGGGCAGGCAGGCGAAGGTGAGGAAGCCGCAGGCGGCCACCCACCAGGCGCCCGGCCCCAGGGGGACCAGCGTCATGGCGGCGCCGGTTCCGGCCAGCCCTGCGGCAAGCAGCGTCGTGGGCTGGGCACTCTTCCAGGCCGTGACCAGGGCCGCGCCCACGAGCATGCCGGTGGCGGCCACCGTTTCGACCACCCCCATCTCGGCGGTGCTCACGGTGGGCAGAAGAATCGGCTTGATGAGAACCTGGATGACTCCGATGGCGAGGGTCGCCAGTGTCATGAGGACCACGAGGGCGCGCAGGCCGGAAGAGGCGGTGATGGTCCTCCATCCCGCCATGACGTCGCGGTCATCACCGGGCTGGGACGCTGCGCGTTGCGAGGCACCTGATGCCAGAGCCTGGCGCACCGCCATGGTGCACGCCACGGTGACCAGGCAGGTGCTGGCGTCCAGCAGGACGAGACCCCGGGGGCCGACAAGAGGCATGAGGAACCCCGCCGCGGCCGGCGCCAGCAGGTACTTGGCAGCGGAGGCGAGCTGGAGCAGACCGGAGGAGCGCACGTAGTCCTCCTCGGTCACCAGGTCGGTGACGCTGGCCCGCAGCGCCGGCTCGGTCAGGGCCGCCAGGCACGAGGAGGTGAGGGCTCCTGCGCAGATCCAGTCCAAGGAGGGCCGGGGCGAGGACAGGGCCGTCAGGATGACGCCCAGCCCGAGAATCGAGCCGGCGTCACCGATCATCATCATCAGGCGGCGGTCGTAGCGGTCTGCGAGGACCCCGGCCAGGGGTGCCAGAAGAACAATGGGGGCGAAGGCGCTCATCTGGACGGCTGCCACTGAGGATGCCGTCCCGTAGGTGCGCAGAATGACGACGGCCAGGCCGAAGGCGCTCAGGCCCGTTCCCAGCGAGTTGATGAAGGAACCCAGGACCAGCAGTCCGACGTGCTTCATGGCTCCGCCTTCGTCAGGAAGCCGAGGCTGCCGGGCGCGGCCCCCAGGAGGGTCTCACTGGCCCAGATGAGAGTCTCTTGTCGGCGGGCGAGCTCAGCGGGGCTGGGCTTCATGATGTCCTGGTCCAGGAGGATGCCCGAGGCGCTCAGCAGCAGCTCGATGACGTCATGGGGGCGCTCGGTGTTGAAGGTCCCCTCGGCCACCCCCTGGGTGATGACCTCGGCCAGGACTGGGGTGAGGTGCTCGATCATCGCCGTGATGGACAGCAGGTGGAACTCCGCGTTGCCCGGCGCGTGGAACTGGTCGACGAGCTCGGTCTCGGTGTCCACCAGTCTCATCGTGCTCATGATCGTTGCGAGCTTGTCGGCCGCCGGGGCCGATGAGGCGGCGATCTCGTGGGCCTGCTGCTCGACCTGGTGGACGATGCGCAGGACCAGGGCCTTGAGGATCTGCTCCTTGCTGGGGAAGTGGTAGTAGAGCGTCCCCTTGGCGATGCCCACGATCCTCAGGATGTCCTCCATGGTCGTGGGTTGAAAGCCCTTGGTGGTGAACAGGGTGTGGGCGGCGTCGAGAATCTCCTCGCGACGTTGCGCGGTGGGGCGGTGGATGCGCGGCATGGCTCCTCCTTGGTGTGTCGGAAACAGACTAACCGACCGACGGTCGAGATGCGAGTGTGCACTTCCGTCATGTGGACTCTTTGTCTCGCATCCTGATCCTGCCCTAAGGTGGCCCCATGACGCAGACCATCAAGCTGGCAGTAATCCCGGGTGACGGCATCGGTAAGGAGGTCGTCCCCGAAGGGCTCAAGGTCCTCGAGCGAGCGCTGGAGGGAACCGGGGTCACGGTCCGTCCCACCACCTTCGACCTGGGGGCCGAGCGCTGGCACCGCACCGGCCAGACCCTCACCGACGAGGATCTCGAGGCCATCAAGACCCATGACGCCATTCTGCTGGGAGCTGTCGGCGATCCCTCCGTCCCCTCCGGCGTGCTCGAGCGCGGTCTGCTCCTGCGTCTGCGCTTCGCCCTGGACCACTACGTCAACCTGCGTCCCTCGGTGTACTACCCGGGCGTGCCGACGCCGTTGGCCGATCCCGGCGACATCGACTTCGTCGTGGTGCGCGAGGGCACTGAGGGCCTCTACTGCGGTAACGGCGGCGTCGTGCGCCAGGGCACGGCGCACGAGATCGCCACCGAGGTCAGCGTCAACACGGCCTACGGGGTGGAGCGCCTGGTCCGCTACGCCTTCGCCAAGGCCCAGGCCAGGGCGGCCAAGCACCTCACCCTCGTCCACAAGCACAACGTGCTCGTCCACGCCGGCGACCTGTGGCGGCGCACCGTGGAGGCCGTCGGCACCGAGTACCCCGAGGTCACCGTTGACTACTGCCACGTGGACGCCGCCACCATCTACATGGTGACCGACCCCGGCCGCTTCGACGTCATCGTCACCGACAACCTTTTCGGCGACATCCTCACCGACGAGGCCGGCGCCGTGACCGGCGGCATCGGACTGTCGGCCTCGGGCAACATCAATCCCGAGAGGGCCTTCCCTTCCATGTTCGAGCCCGTCCACGGCTCGGCCCCGGACATCGCCGGTCAGGGCAAGGCGGACCCGACCGCCACGATCAGTGCGGTGGCCCTCATGCTCGACCACCTCGGGCTGCCCGAGGTCGCGGCGAAGGTCGAGGCCGGAGTCACTGCGGACATGGCCACTCGGTGCGGCGGCGCCCAGCGCTCCACCAGCCAGGTCGGTGACGCCATCGCCGAGGCGGTGACGGCCGGGGCCGATACGTCATCGCTTTGAGACCCTGCGGCCCTCTTCGTGTCCGCAGCGTGATCGCAGTACGCGAGTGGGCCGTTACATTCCGAGTATGTCGCTACTCGGTCCCCGACGTCGGACAGCCGCCTGCCTCCTGCTCGCCGGCCTCACCGGCCTGTGTGGCTGCGACGTCCTGACCGACGCCCCACTGACCGACTCCGAGATGTCCGCCTTCCTGGCTGAGGCGGACTCGCACGCCACCCGATCGCGGGGACGGGCCTTCCAAGCGACCGCGGTGGCGGCAGCGGATCAACGCTCCGCCATTACGGAGGCCCTGTCGCTCTCCCGGGTCCGGAGCGATGCCGCCGCGGAGGCCGCGACGCTGGCCACCAGGGTCGGAGCTGTGGCGAGTGACCTGAGTCAGGCCGAGTCCACCGGCCTCGAGGTCGCGAGGTCGGCGCTCGACCAGGCGATGCAGGGCGAGGACGTCGAGGCGATGACGACGGCGCTCACGAACCTCCGTCACGCCGTGGCTGCGGCCGAGTCCGCGGTCTCGGCCCGGCGCTCCTCAGCCGGGCAGGACCAGGTGGCTGTGCCCGGGGAGGAGGGCCCGCCAGGAGGTCCTGGCAGGGGAGGGGACGGCGAGTCCGCAGGGGCGGACCGGCCGGGGGAGGGGGAGTCCGAGTCCTCCGCCCAGGTCGGCGCCCCCTCCGATAGCGAGCCATCGGGGCCTCAGGACTTCGCCGAACCGGCTCAGGTGCCGCCTTCTTGAGGGGAGCAGTCTCAGGGGCCGTGATGAGACGGGGTCATCCGGTGGTGGAGGCAGCCGGCGTCTCAGACCCGGGTGCCGCCTTCGTGGGCCAGCGGGACTGACCCGACAGGCCGTCCACGGCGATGCCGTGAAGGACGGCGTCCCACGCCGCCTCGTCGAAGACCCCCCGCTGACAGACCTGGGTCACTGACACGGCTGCGCCGTCGGCCGACCACACCCGCACGAAGGCCCTCCCTGCGACCCGGGAGCCATGGAGGCTGGCGCTGAAGGCGGTGGCGATACCGGCATAGGGTGCGGAGCGGTTCGTCGTCGTGAGCTCCTCTCGGCCGGTTTGCCGGTAGTCCGGGTAGGCCCCCGCCAAGGAGGTGGACCAGTGCTCGGACAGGGCGCGGTCATCGCCGCCGGAGACGAGCAGCGCTGCTGCGCTGGTCACCTCGGCGCTCACCTGGCATCCGGAGGAGGTCGAGGCGTAGGAGCGCGACCAGGATGCCTCCGGGGTTGACGCCGTCGCGGGCCCGGTAGAGGTGGTGCTCCCGTGCGGGGCGCTCGTGGCGGCCGGGGACGCGGTGGAGGCGGTGTAGCCGGGAAGGTCCGGGAAGCTGACCGTGAGTGCGGCCGCGGCCGTGGCCTGGGCGGTCGGCAGCGCGGTGGGCATCACCATCCGGGACGGAGCCGTCGAGGACTGCGAAGCCGTAGAAGGGGAGGCGGGCCCCGACACCGACCCGGCGAGCTGATCCAGGTCCACCTGTGCGCATCCGCTCCCCCCGGTCAGGAGGACTGTGCCGGCCACCGCCGCCCGGGCGAACCGGGCTCGTGCACCCATTCGGCGAGTACTGGCCGAGGGACGACGAACGGAAGTCATGGCCGGAACCTAGCTCTGAGCCCGCCCGCCTGCCAGCATATGGGAAGGTCGTGTCCGAGTTGTGGCCTCGGCGGTAGGGTGGTCCTATGCCCGAGACAGACGCCACCTCAACCGACTTCGCATCCACCTCCTTGGCCCGCGCCGCCGAGGTCCCCGTCCCGCAGGCCGATGCGCTCGCCGGTCGATTCCCCCTGACCGCCAACCCCTCGCCCGTCGCCGAGGACGAACGGGCAGCGGTCCTGAGGAGTCTCCACTTCGGTAACGCCTTCACCGACCACATGGCTCACGCCCGCTGGAGGCAGGGCGAGGGGTGGGCCGACTACGGCGTCATTCCCTACGGCAGCCTCAGCCTGTCCCCGGCCGCCGCTGTGCTCCACTACGGCCAGGAGGTCTTCGAGGGCATCAAGGCCTACCGGCACGAGGACGGATCGGTGTGGACCTTCCGCCCCCGCTACAACGCGGCGCGCCTCAACGCCTCCGCCCGACGCATGGCTCTGCCCGAGCTGGCGGAGGAGGACTTCGTGGCCTCCCTGGTGGATCTGGTGCGCGCCGACGCCGCCTGGGTGCCCTCGGGTGAGGGCGAGTCCCTCTACCTGCGCCCCTTCGCCTTCGCCTCCGAGGCCTTCCTGGGCGTGCGCCCCGCCGCTGTGGTGGACTACTACGTCATCGCCTCTCCTGCCGGCTCCTACTTCCCTCACGGCTTGGAGCCCGTCTCCATCTGGGTGACCACCGAGTACCACCGCGCCGGACGTGGAGGGACCGGGGCGGCCAAGACCGGAGGCAACTACGCCTCCTCCCTGCTTCCCCAGCAGGAGGCCTACGCGCAGGGCTGCGACCAGGTCTGCTTCCTCGACGACGTCTCGCAGAAGAACATCGAGGAGCTCGGCGGCATGAACCTCATGGTCGTCGACGCCGACGGGACCGTGCGCACACCGCGCCTGACCGGGACGATCCTCGAGGGCTGCACCCGCAGCGCCATCATCCGCCTGCTGCGCGACTCCGGGCGGAATGTCGTGGAGGAGACCATCAGCCTTCAGGGACTGCTCGCAGACATCGAGTCGGGCCGGGTCAGTGAGGTCTTCGCCTGTGGGACCGCCGCCGTCGTCGTGCCTCTGGGGCATCTCAAGGGCGAGGGTTTCGACGCCCGCATCGAGGGCAGTGAGGTCACCCGGCAGATTCACGACCGGCTCACCGCTATTCAGACCGGCCGCGCCGAGGATCCCTACGGGTGGATGTATCAGCTCGTGCCTCCTCGTTCATAAAACCACCGACGATATTCCTTCTGAACGTCCAGAAAGATATTGTTTATGTGACGTGAAATGGTGACAGCGAGATTGCGGCGGTCTCAGTTGCATCTCATTTCATGAGCATTTTGCCCGGAATTCCTAAAACAAGGGGATTCCGGGCAAAACGCTCGAGAAATATGTGGTGCCATTGGCCCATGACTCAGTCCCTCCTACCAGAACCCGAAAGCAGTCCGATTGAAAAGGGCGATGCCGAAGCCGCCTCGTCAGGGGCCGACACGACCTCGGCGCGCGGCGCAGGCAGCGCCCTGCGCCGTCCTGGACGAGGATGGAGGATCGCCCTTCTCAGTGTCCTGGCGATCTTCCTGGTTCTGACCCTGGCCACAGGCGGCCTGGCCCTGTGGGTGCGGCACTCCATCGCCTCCGGCATCGAGTTCATCGCCGATCCCTTCGCGGGCATTCCCGCACGGGCCCCGCAGCAGAAGGTGGCCGCGGGCGAGGAGCCTGCCGTCAACATCCTGGTCCTGGGGACCGACTCGCGCACCTCCGCCTCCGACCCCTCCCAGTGGAAGGAGGGGGCCCAGCGCACGGACGCGATCATGATCGTTCAGGTCAGCGGAGACCGGAAGACGGTCTCAGTCATGTCGATCCCCCGTGACTCATGGGTGGAGATCCCCGGTCACGGCCAGGGGAAGATCAACGCCGCCTACTCCTACGGGGGGCCCTCGCTGACGATCCACACCGTGGAGAACCTCACCGGCATCCACATCGACCACTTCGCGGTGGCGAACTTCGAGTCCTTCGTCGCCCTGACCGACGAGATCGGTGGAGTGCGAGTCAACCTCAAGACGCCTCAGACACTCGCCGGCAAGGAACTCGGCGCAGGGGCCCAGGTACTCGACGGGCAGCAGGCCCTGGCCTACACCCGCGAGCGCTCCTCCCTGCCCAACGGGGACTTCGACCGCGTCAAGCGCCAGCAGACCTGGATGCGCTCCATCGTGAGCAGGGTCCTGACCAACGGCACCCTGAGCAGTCCCACGGCGCTGTACTCCTTCCTCAAGACCGCCTCGCGGACAGTCGCCGTGGACGAGTCCTTCACGCTCAACCAGATGCAGTCCCTGGCCCTGGAGACGCGCCACCTCCACAGCAACGACATCGCCTTCATGACCGTGCCGACCGCCGGTACGGGAACCTCCACGGACGGGCAGTCCATCGTCATGCTCGACGCCGACGCGGACGCCCCCTTGTTCAAGGCCTTCGCCGAGGACCGGGTGAGCGCCTACCTCACCGAGCACCCCGACGCCGTCGAGCTGCTCCCCGCCACGGTGAACTAGAGGTACGGACACGTGGCTCACGGAGCAGCGTCCCCGGGGAGCTCCCCGGGGACGCGAACGAATGCATGGAGACTCATGACTGACACTACTGAAGTAGCCGACGTCGCGGTCATCGGGCTGGGGTACATCGGCCTGCCCACGGCTGCGGTCCTGGCCCGCGCCGGGCTCGACGTCGTCGGGGTGGACCGGATTCGGGAACGGGTCGAGGCCGTCAACCGCGGAGAGCTGCCCTTCCTCGAGGAGGGGCTGGCCACCGTGCTGGCCGAACAGGTCGAGGCCGGCCGCCTGCGCGCCCAGATGGAGACGCCGGCGGCACGGACCTACATCATCGCGGTGCCGACCCCCTCGACGGGCCCGGACCACACGGCCGATCTGTCCCTGGTGGAGGCCGCCACCAGGCAGATCGCCCCGCGTCTTACAGGGGGAGAGCTCATCGTCCTGGAGTCGACCTGCCCGCCCGGCACCACTCGCGCCCTGGCTGAGGCGATCGGCTCGATGCGCCCGGACCTGTCCACGGACGGCAGCGGCGCGCGGCCCCAGGTGCATCTGTCCTACTGCCCCGAACGAGTGCTGCCCGGGCGCATCATGACGGAGATGGTGACCAACTCCCGGGTCATCGGCGGCCTGACCCCCGAGGCCTCGCACCTGGCCAGAGACCTGTACGCCACCTTCTGCGCCGGCGAGCTGGTCCTGACCGACGCCACCACCGCCGAGATGACCAAGCTGACGGAGAACTCCTTCCGTGACCTCAACATCGCCTTCGCCAACGAGCTGGCCCTTGTCTGCGAGAAGGTCGGGGTGGACGTCTGGGAGCTCGTCGACCTGGCCAACCGCCATCCGCGGGTGAGCATTCTGCAGCCGGGCCCCGGCGTGGGCGGCCACTGCATCGCCGTGGACCCCTGGTTCCTGGTGTCCAGCGCTCCGGAGGAGACCCGGCTCATCCGCACGGCCCGCCAGGTCAATGACTCCCGGCCGGCCCACTACGTCGGGCGCATCCTTGAGGCGATGGAGCCCGTCTCCTCGCCGATCGTGGCGGTACTCGGCCTGACCTTCAAGGCCGATGTCGATGATTTGCGCCAGTCGCCGGCGCTTGCGATCACCGAGCGGGTGGCCGCCGCCGCGCCCCATGCCCGGGTCCTGGTGGCCGAGCCGCACGCCAAGGAGCTCCCGGCGTCCTTGGCGCGGTGGGACAACGTGCGGCTGACCGGGTGGCGGCAGGCCGTCGAACAGGCTGATGTCGTGGCGGTGCTGGTTGGCCACCAGGAGTTCGCCGACCTCGATCCGCACCTGCTCGAGGGGTGCAGCGTCATCGACGCCACGGGGTTCTGGCGCGCCCGAGAGCCCCAGCTGACGGGTAGAAGGACATGGGCGGCAGGCGTCTGAGACGTCTCATCGGTGCGGCTGTGCGCGGCGTGCACCGGCCCCGACTCAGCGTCATCGTCCGAGCAGCGGGGGCCGGCCCTCACCTGGAAGGGGCCATCCGCTCCGTACTCAACCAGACCTTCAGGGACCTGGAGGTCCTGGTCGTCGTCGGTCCGGGGGCCGATGCGCTGAGCTCTGGTGAGCAGGTGGCCGCCGGCCTGTCTGCTAGGGACCGGCGCGTCCGGGTCGTGTCCTGCGACCGGGACGATAACCGGGGCGCTGGCCCGGATGGCTGGCTGGATGCCGCCCTGAAACGAGCCAGGGGAGGCCTGGTCACCGTCGTCGACGGTGGGGACGGACTTGTCGCAGGCGCCTGCCAGTCGATGATTGGGTGCCTGGAGCAGTCGGGCTCCGACGTCGTCGTCGCGCGCTCGCGGTCCTTGACACCGGCAACCGGGTCCGGGTTGGGGGCGAGACCTCCCCGCACGCCTTGCCTCGCGCAGCCTCTGGCTCGGGTGCCCGAGGCGGCTGAGGAGCTGGTGGCCGGCGCCGTCATGGCGCGCCGAAGGCTGTGGGCACCGCTGAGGCGGCCCGGTGCGCTCCGGGCCCCCGCCGTGTCACTGCCCGCCAGGACCCTCGCGGTGCTTCTGGCCGCGACCCGGGTGGACGTCCTGGATGAGGAGGTCTACACCTGGCGCGCAGGCTCTCCGGTCCGGGGCCCCAGCGCGGACACGGATCCCGGCGGCCTCCTGGCGGAGGTGGATGCCTTGGCGCAGCTGGCCGCCGACGCCTCGGAGGCGGTGCGTCGGCGCCTGGTCGCTGGACGCCTGAGCCGGGATCTGGTTCGTCTGGCCGAGACCGCTTACCGGGAGGGGCCCGACTTCGCCAGCAGGCTCCGCCGCACCGCAAGAAGGGCACTCGCCGATGCCGGCGACCTCGTGTGGGAGGCGATCGGGCTGCTCGACCGACTCGTGCTGTGGCTCCTCATCCAGGACGAGCCGGCCGGCGCCGTGGAGCTCGAAGAGCTGATCGGCAGACGCTGCGAGGACCTGAGCCACCTTCCCCTGACCATCGAGGCGGGTACCGTGCGCCCCGAGCCACCCCTCCTGGATGGGTTCACGGTGCCCCGCCGGCTTACCGAGGTCCAAGACGCTGACTTGAGGCTGCATGTCGGTGTCGACACGGTGCGCTGGCTGGGCCCCAGGACTCTGGAGGTGTGCGGCTGCGCCTGGGTCTGGGGCCTCGACCCGGGCCTGATCGACCGCCCGACCGTCGAGGTGGTCGATGAGACCGGGACAGTCCAGGACCGCGTCGAGGCTGATCGCTGTGAGGCGCCCCGAGCCGACCTGGAGGCCGGCGACCCGTGGCGCTCCTACCTCGCCTCGGGGATCGTGGTGCGTCTGCAGGTCGAAGCGGGTCGCCCCTCCTGGTTCCGGGTGGTGACCCGCGTGGCTGGGCGAGAGGTGCGGGCATGGATGCCGCAACCGGCCGGCTCCAGCAGGAGGCTCCCGGCGCCGCCGGAGTCCGGGCAGCGTCTGGAGGCGGGCGGTCAGCGGGGGCTGCTCCAGGTCGCCCCGGCGCCGAGCGGGATCCGGGGGAGCGAGGCGCGGCCCGGCGGGGAGATCGACGTCGTGCTCCTCTGCGCGCGCCTGGACACTGACGCGCGGCTGTTGCTGAGCGGAACGGTGACGCCGGCCCCGCACAGCCTCGACATCGTCCTGGGCGGCAGGGCCGCCGGGGCTCAGGCGATGACGGTGCCGGCCGTCCTGGCCCCGGGTGGTGGCTGGTCGGTGTGCATCGACCTGGCCGATCCCGACGTCGAGCTGGCGACCTACCCGCTGAGCTGGAGCGCCGTGTCCCAGGACGAGCCCGGCAACAGGATCGAGGGAACCTGCCTGGCCGGCGAGGGGATCGACGGCCCGGCCATCGAGGTCCCCATCGCCGCGGAGCCGGTGGGCGCCCGGCGCCCAGCGCGCCGCGCGCGGATCCTCACCCGCATGGACGGCTCCGTGGCCGTCGCCGTCATCCCCCCGCTGACTCCTTGCGAGCGCTCACGACGGGGCCACCGCCTCCTCATCGAGTTCGAGGCGGGGCCCCTGAGACCGGGAGTGTTCCTGGAGTCCTTCGGTGGGCGCAGCGGGGGAGACAATCCGGCCGCCATCTGCGAGGACCTGGCGGCCCACGGCGTGGGAGCAACCCTGTGGTGGTCGGTTGTCGATGGGACGGTTCGTGTGCCGGCGGGCGCGCGCCCCGTCGTCGTCGGATCCCCGCAGTGGGTGGAGGCCCTGCACACCTCACGTGTCATCGTCACCAACGACCACCTCCCCTCCTGGTTCTCCAAGCGTGAGGGCCAGCACCTGCTCCAGACCTGGCACGGCACCCCGATCAAGAAGCTGTTGCACGACGCGCCGAGAGCCGTCACCCTGAGATACCGGAGACTCATGGACCGCCAGGTCCCCCAGTGGGACCTGCTGCTCGCCCAGAGCCCGCAGGCCGGTCGGCGCCTTCAACAGGCACTGGGATACTGCGGGCCGGTTCGGGTGGGGGAGTACCCCCGCAACGTGAGGCTGCTCGGAGGCGCCCACGTGCGAAGGCGGGTGCGCCACGAGCTCGGTATCGGTCAGGGGCAACCGGTCATTCTCTACGCTCCGACCTGGCGCGAGAGTCTGCGGCCCCCGACGGGCGCAGCCGGCTGCAGCGCTGCGGGTGGGCCAGCGCCGGCGGGGGCGCTCGATGGGGCGCGTCTGGCTGAACGCCTCGGTGCGGCGGTCCTCATGCGCAGCCACCACATGAACCGGGCCGGACGTGTCCCAGGGATGATCGATGTCAGCGGGTACCCGAGTGTCGAGGAGCTCATGCTGACGGCCGACATCCTGGTCTCGGACTACTCGAGCATCTTCTTCGACTTCGCTCTCACTGGGAAACCGGCAGTGGTCTATGCACCCGACCTGGCCTCCTATCGAGATGTCGAAAGGGGCCTGTACGGTGACTGGCCCCTGGATTCGGGGCTGCCGGTCGCCGTCGACCACGACGAGCTTGAATCCCATCTGCAGCGATTCCTCGGCGGCATCGATGCCGCTGAGGGGTGCTACTCCCCACTGGAGGTGGAACCCGCGCCTATCCTGGACAACCTTACGTGGATCCGGGGATGGATCGCTCGTTTCCTGAGCTGATAAGCGACCGGAAGGGCGGATGAACACCGCCTCTCAAAAGAACTGGAAAGAAGAATTGTGACGAGAGTGTGAGAGTGAGGGAAAGGTGAGGCGGAACTCTCTGTGATATTCGACGGCGAACGTCGGGTATTTCGGCGGCATATCGGTATCGCATCGATTCTATGACATCTTCGATTTTGGTTCTCGGGGTGGGGAATACTCACGGTGGTTTGTCCGGAGTGTTGTTGAGGGCGAACCTCGAACGTCCAACCAGGAAGTGACCCCATGAAGCGCGTGATTACCTATGGCACATATGACCTGCTCCACTACGGTCATATTGCGTTGCTGAAGCGTGCGCGTGCGCTGGGGGACTTCCTGATGGTGGCGCTGTCCAGTGACGAGTTCAATGCCGGAAAGGGCAAGCAGGCCTACTTCTCCTACGAGGAGCGCAAGGTGATGCTCGAAGCCATCCGGTATGTCGATCTCGTGGTGCCCGAGCTGACCTGGGGGCAGAAGACTGAGGACATCGCCAAATACGGAATTGATGTCTTCGTCATGGGGGACGACTGGAACGGCGAGTTCGACGACCAGCTCAAGGGTCTGTGTGAGGTCGTCTACCTCCCGCGGACTCCCGAGGTCTCAACGACTCGGATCAAGAGTGATATGCGCCTGGGCTGAGTGGTGTGCTGAGCGGCGGCCCGCTGTGCGGACTGCATCGAGGGTCGGGCGGAGGTCCAGGTCGAGGCTCGCTGCATGCTGCGTCAACAAGCGCAGGATTTAATACGCGTAATGTTCATAGTGAAATAAGGGCGATCATCATGAGTAAGGATGCTGTTCTCAGAAAAATGGGGCGTGCCGTTTCCGGCCGCCTGCAGCTGCCGGCCACCACCCGGCTGGTGCGCTACGCCGCCGCCAGGGAGTACGAGGACGGTAACCTGGCTGAGGCAAGGCGTCTGTATGAAAAGCTCTCTGAGAGCGGCCACGACACGGCCAGCCGGCTGCGGCTGGGAGTCATCGCTGAGCGTCAGGAACGGTTCGAGGCGGCCTTGAGGACCTACACCGAGGTGGCCGACCGCGACCCCTCCTGCGGAGAGGCCTTCTACCGTGCCGGCTGCCTCCTCAAGCGTCAGGACGATCCGGAGGGGGCCTCCATCTTCTTCTCGCGGGCCCTCTCCTCGGGGGTGCGGGACCGGCGCTACTCGGAGAATCTGCTCGCCTGCCTGCCCGCGAGCACCCCGCAGTGGCAGCGCCTGGAGGTTCTGCTCTCCGGACTGCCGGAGCACGAGAACGACGCCGCCTGGCTGCGCAAGCTCCTTCAGGCTCAGCTTCACCTGGGGCTCAACGGGCCGGCCAGGTGCACCCTGGACGCCCTGGCCGACATCGATGAGCTCAGTGCGAAGGAGCTCTTCGAGCAGGGGGTCATCGCCCACCGTGAGGGTGATCGGGCCTCCGCCGCCGCCAGCTTCGCCGCCGCCTGCAAGGCCGCCGGAGGAAAGGCCTGCAGCAAGGGACCGGCCCAGTTCGCGTGCTCCCGGGGAGACTGGAGGCTGGCGGCCGAGCTCTTCGAGATCTACCCGGGCGAGGGGATGTCGAGGGTGGAGCGGGCCTACGAGCTGGCCTACTGCCTGGACCGTCTGCGCGAGCACGAGCGGGCACAAGGACAGTACGCCCTGGCCGCCTCACTGGACACCGGCAACGGGAACACTCTTTACAAGCTGGGACTCGCCTCGGAACGTGTCGGCGACCTCGCCACCGCGGAGCGCTCGTACCAGGAGGCCTTGCGGACGCTCACGAAGCCCGCACGCAGCTGGTGGAACTATCGCCGTGGGGTCTGCCTGGCAAGGCTGGGACGCCACGACGAGGCGCTGGCCTCCTTCTGGGCCTACCTGGGGCCGGCCCCGCGCGGGCTGGCATCGGTGTCCAAGCAGCTGGCCAGCACGGGCTTCCTCGACCTGGTCCGCGCGAAGAGCACACCTCCGCCTCGGCAGCGGCCGGAGGACCTGGTCGAGTCCACCATCGGCGACGTCATGCTCGGCCTTCACGAGGCTGTCAGCTCACACAGCTCTACGGATGATCCCGGTGCCGGTAAGGTGATCCCCTCCGCCGCAGCGGGTCAGGCCGCTCAGTCCATCCGGCATGTCCTCCCGCTGGTTCTCAAGGGGGACCGGAATCACCGCCTGGTCCTGGCCCAGCTGGCCCAGGACGCCGGGCAGGTGGAGCTCGCCTGCGAGATCCTCGAGCAGGCCGAGGAGTTCGGCTGCAAGGACGGGCTGGACCCACGGGCCTATGGACGCACCGCGACAGCCGCCCGCAACATCCGCTACGCCGAGGCCCTGGAGGTCCTTCCCGTCAGCCCCCACCTGGTGCTGTGGGAGTCCAACCACGGCGCCTCGATCGGCTGCCACCCCCTGGCTATCTTCCGCTGGATGGTGGACCGGCCGGAGTACTCCCACCTGTTGCACGTGTGGGCCGTCAATGACCTGGGCGCCATCCCCGCGGATCTGCTGGGGCGTCGCAACGTCGTCTTCGTCCCCCTGCACAGCACCGAGTACATGCAGTACCTCGCCACCGCCGGGTACCTCGTCAACAACGTCTCCTTCGCCCCCTACTTCGTGCGCCGCCGCGAGCAGCGCTACCTCAACACCTGGCACGGCACCCCCTTCAAGACCCTGGGGCGGTCCATGCGGGGAGGTCTGCTCGACTACGAGAACCTGCAGCGCAACTTCCAGCTGAGCACCACGCTCATGGCGCCCAATGAGCTCACCCGATGGGCGCTGGTGGAGGACCATGATCTGCTCGACGTCTACCGGGGCCGCACCATCATCGCCGGCTCCCCCCGACTGGACACCTCGCTGACGATGAGCGCCCAGGAGCGCACGGCGCTGCGAGGTCGCCTGGGACTTGCTGAGGACGATGAGCGCCGTCTGGTCCTGTTCGCCCCCACCTGGCGCGGCGGGGTCAGCAAGCGGGAGCTGGACCGCGAGGCCCTGGTCGCCGACCTGACCGCCATGGCCTCCCGTGACGACGTGCTCGTGGTCTACCGCGCCCACCGTCTGTCCGAGAAGCTGCTGGCCGGCGTCGATCTGCCGGTGAGCGTCGTCCCCAAGGACATCGACACCAATGAGCTGCTGGCCGCCGTCGACGTCCTGGTGACCGACTACTCCTCGATCCTCTTCGACTTCCTGCCCCAGAAGCGCCCCATCGTGCTCTACATGCACGACATCGAGGAGTACCGGGCCGAACGGGGCCTGTACCTCGATCCCGCGGAGGTCCCCGGGCTGGCCTGCTATGACCGCGCTGAGCTGGCCTCCGCCATAGGGCGTGCCCTGGCCGGAGAGGGGGTCGCGCCCCAGAAGGCCCTCGACCGGTACTGCCCCTACGAGGACGGACAGGCCTCGTCACGCCTGGCCCGGGCCTTCTTCGACGACGACCTCGACCACGGACGCCGGGCGATCATCAGGGACCACGCCCTCGAGCCCGCATCTGGCGACGGTGCCCGCAGACGCCGCACCCTCCTGTTCCACGCCTCCATGATCCCCAACGGGATCGCCTCCGCCCTCCTGGCCCTCCTGGAGGCGCTCGATCCGGACCTCTACTCGGTCAACCTCATCGTCGAGCCCTCCGTCCTGCGCAACAACGAGGACCGTCAGGAGATCTTCCGACGCCTGCCCCGTCACGTCCACGTCATCTGCAAGCCCGGGGCCGCGCCCTGGCGGATCCACGAACGGGCCTGCGTCAACGACTTCGCCCGCCACCCCGACGCCTTCACCTCGCAGAGCTTCTGGGACTGCTACTGGACCTACTACGAGCGCGAGACGCGCCGCATCCTGGGCGACTTCGTGCCCGACGCCGCCATCGAGTACGACGGCTACGCCGAGACCTGGGTCTCGCTCATCGCTGCCTGGGGGCGCCGCGGATCGCGCACCTCCTGCTACCAGCACAACCAGATGGACAACGAGTACCGGGACAAGTACCCGGGCCTCAAGCGTGTCTTCACCCTCTACAGCGCTGTCGACGCCGTCGTCGCCGTCAGCCCGGGACTGGCCCGCCACAACCGCAGCGGGCTGGCCGGGCTGGGCATCGACCTCACCCAGCACCAGCTCTCGGCCCGCAACCTCCTTAACATCGAGCGGGTCCGCCGCGGGGCACAGGCACCCGCCCCGGAGGCCTTCACCACGCTGAAGAACGAGCACGACATCGTCCTTGCCACCATGGGGCGGATGTCGATGGAGAAGAACCAGGCCGCTCTCATCGAGGCGCTCGCCCTTCTGCGCAAGCAGGACGGCACCGATGGCGGCGGCGCTCAGGGACTGAGCATCGGCCTGGCGATCGTCGGCTCCGGGGTACTGGAGGCGACGCTGCGGGCCAGGATCGACTCCCTGGGCCTGTCCGGGCACGTTGCGCTGCTGGGACAGATGGACAACCCGTTCCCGGTCCTGGGCGGAGCCGACCTGTTCGTCCTGCCCTCCCTGCACGAGGGGCAGCCGGTCACCCTGCTGGAGGCGATGACGCTGGGAACCGGGGTCGTGGCCTCCGACCTTCCGGGCAACCGGGAGCTGATCGACCTCGGATACGGGGTTCTGAGCGGCACCTCGCCCCAGGACATCGCCCAGGCGATCCGCTCGGCACTGGCCGATCCCCGCCTCGCCCACGGAGACTTCGACGTCACCGAGCACAACGCGCGCTCACTGCGGGACACCCTGGAGGCAGTGCTCGGCCCCGAGGCGCTCCACCAGCAGCCCCAGGGGAAGACGGCTTCCAGGAGGAAGCGACGCAAGCGAGGGGCCTCGCGAGGGAAGTCCGCATGACGGGCCCCCACGGGGCACAGCCCACAGCGGCTCGCCAGGGTGCGGTCTGCGCCCCGATGCCGGCCGGCAAGCCCTCGGCGGAGCTGGAGGAGATCCTCCAGCAGGTCCTCCAAGGGCTGTCCCGCGGGGAGGAGTCTGGAGCAGCGCCCCGTGTCGCCGCGCTCCTGGACCGCCCTCAGCCCCACCTAAGCAACTGGCTCGGGCCGGCGCTGGGAGCGTGCGAGCTGATCGTCTGCATGATGCAGGAGGAGCAGGAGGAGCAGGACGGGTGCCCCGAGGCGGAACCAGTGGAGTACTCCGGTCTCATCGGTCCGGCCCGAGTGGTTGCCTTCACGAACCAGGTCGACCTGCACCAGGCCCTGGCCACTCACGGCCGGTTCGACGTCCTCGTGGACGCACTCACCCACAGCCCGGGCATGCGCGCCACGTCCGCCCAGATGTTCATCGGCATTGTCCGCGACGGCGGGTACTACGTCGCCATCGATGGTGCGGCGCTGGGCGAGAGCCCCAACACCGCTGGGCTCATCACCTGGGCCTCGCGCAGTCTCGCCGGCCTGCACGGAGCCGAGGGGGAGCTGAGCGGGGACGAACGATCCTATGGTGAGCAGGTGGCCGCGCTGACCGTCCTCGACGGCGGCGTCGTGCTGCGTAAACGAGGAGACGGATTCGTCAAGCTCCGATACGCCGAGACCCCGCCGATCCTGTCCGCCCGCTACGGCGAGTCCTGGGGGCGGTCGCTGGAGACCCTCCCCGCCCGGGTCACCCCGCTGGAGGTCATTGGCGTCACCAACAACCCGGGACTGTGCGCCAAGAGGCTTCCGCGCGAGAACCGGATCCCCGAGACCTCCGTCCTGGAGTACCGGGACGTGTGCGTCGCCCCCCGCCAGGTGCTTGTCAAGGATCATCTCCTGCTGCCCAACACCTTCCGCCTGGCCACGACCAAGCGGCTGGTCAACACGGCGCTGAAGGATCTCAACCACTACTACGCCGCGCCCACGGTCGATACGCAGTCGGCCCCGAGACGTGAAGGAACCTTCTTCTACCTGGACATCGAGTACAACCGGCACTTCGGCCACTTCATGACCGAGGTCGTTCCCAGGCTCTACGCCTGGGAGCTGGCGCGGGCGACGTACCCCGACATCCGGCTCCTCACCAACAGCAGGGCCGACCGCGGCCGTCCTCCTGCCTACCAGCGCATCCTCCTGGAGGCCTACGGCATCGACGACGACCAGGTCGAGGTCATCGCCTCCCCGGTGAAGGTCGACACCCTCGTGTGCGCCATGCCCCTCATGCAGAACGGGCGATTCGCCGACCCGGCTCTGGCCTCAACCTGCCACCGGCTACGTGACGGCCTGCTGGAACGATCCGTCCCCAACGACAAGCCCCAGCGCAGGCTCTTCATCTCCCGCAAGCCCGACATGTGGCGCGAGTGCCTCAACGGCAGCCAGGTCGAGGAGTGCTTCGCCCGTAGGGGCTTCACCATTATCCGGCCTGAGGACCACTCCATCGTGGAGCAGGCCCGCATGTTCTACGAGGCCGACGTCGTAGCCGGGTACATCGGCTCGGCCCTGTACAACATCATGTTCGCGCGCCGCCCGATCGACGTCATCGGCTTCATCAACCAGTCCTACCTGGCCACCAATGAGTACCTCATCTGCTCGGTCCTCGGCCACCGCCTGCACCTGTTCTACGGCGATGAGATCACCGACGGCAGGGGGAAGGACTGCGAGGGCCGGGACCTGGGAGTCACCAATCGGGACTACGTCTTCAACGTCGAGCGCGACGGCGACCAGCTCGATGAGCTGCTCGACTCCCTGGAGGAGACATGGGGGGAGTCATGAGCTCGTCGGAGACCCGCACCTCGCCTCGGACGGCCCCCGAGCTGCGGCGAGCCCTGTGGCACCTGCGTCACTCAGGGCTGTCGGGGCTGCGTGAGCACCTGCGCCGTCGTCGGGCCACCGCCTGGGCCCGCCCCCGCCGGTGGGCCTCCAAAAGACGGGGCCGGACGCTCCTGCCGGACTGGCCGCTGCCCACACCCCAGGAGACCGGGCCCCGTCACGACGTGACCGTCGGGGTGATCGCCGACGAGTTCACGGCGCTCGCCCTGGGCTACGAGTGGCGCTCGGTGCCCCTGACCCCCACCGGTTGGCGCGAGCAGGTCGACCAGACCCCCATCGACCTGCTCTTCGTGGAGTCCGCCTGGCACGGCAACGACGACGCCTGGCGCTTCCAGGTCATCGGCTCCCAGGGACCCTCGGGCCACCTGAGGGACATGGTTACCATGCTGCGGGACCGAGGAGTGCCGACGGTCTTCTGGAACAAGGAGGATCCCGCCCACTACGACGAGGCCATCGAGACCGCACGCCTCTTCGACTGGGTCTTCACCACCGATGAGGCGATGGTGGAGCACTACCGGAGCGACCTGGGACATGACCGCATCGGGATCCTGCCCTTCGCTGCCCAGCCCGCGATCCACAACCCGATCCGCCTGCTGGACGAGGCGGGGCGTCCCGCGCCCCTGAGGGATGTCGCCTTCGCCGGCACCTACTTCGCTCACAAGTACCCCGAGCGGCGCGAGCAGATGGAGATCGTCCTGGGCGGCGCCCACGACGTCTCGGCACGCCTGCCCCACGGGCTGGACATCTTCTCCCGGTACCTCGGCGGCGACGACACCTACCAGTTCCCGCCTCCCTGGGACTCGCACGTGCGCGGCAGCCTCACCTACACCCAGATGCTCAGCGCCTACCGCGCCTACGCCGTCTTCCTCAACGTCAGCTCCGTGGTGGACAGCCCCTCCATGCTTCCGCGCCGCGTCATCGAGGTCCTGGCCTGCGGCACTCCCGTGGTGAGCACCCCGACGCCGGCCACCGACCGCCTGCTGCCCGCAGGCGCCCTGGCCAAGGTCACCGACCGCGCTCAGGCCGGTCACACCGTGCGAGCGCTCGTGACCAACCCGGCCCTCGGGGAGTACATGACCTACCTGGCGCAACGGGAGATCTGGAGCCGGCACACCTACAGCCACCGCGTGGAGACCGTGCTGCGAGCCATCGGCATGGGGGAGCGGGCCATGCGCCGCCCTACCATCGCACCACTGGTGTCCACCATCCGGCCCGAGCAGATCCACCACGTCCTTGAGACCCTGGCCCGCCAGCAGCAGGTGACCATGGCGCCGGTCATCCTCACCCACGGCTTCACCGCCCCGGCCCGCAGCACGGCCCGGGCCCGCGAGCTGGGCCTCGAGATCGACTGGGTCACCGCCGAGGCCAGCACTCCCTTGGGAGGCTGCTACAACCTCATGCTTTCGCGGGTCGAGGCCGACTACATCGCCAAGATGGACGACGACGACCTCTACGGCGATCACTACCTCTTCGAGTCCCTCGCGGCGGCCGACTACGCCCGTGCCGAGGTCGTGGGCAAGCACGCCCACTACCTGCACCTGACGGGCCCGGACCTGACGGTGCTGCGCTTCGCCGACTGGGAGCACCGCTATACGACTTTCGTCTCCGGGCCGACCCTGGTGGCTCGCACGGACTTGGCGCGCGAGGTCACTTTTCCCGAGACGACCACCGGCGAGGACACCGGTTTCCTCAATGACTGCACACGTGCCGGGGCCCGTATCTATTCGGCCTCCCGATTCGGGTTCGTCCAACGGCGAGGGACGACTTTCGGACACACCTGGGACATCTCCAACGCGGAGGTGCTGGCTACGTCCACCATTAGTCATTGGGGACCGCCCCACGAAATGGAGATGCCCACCTCATGAACGCCCGCAGCACCGAGACCTTGCACGTCATCATCATCGGTTCCGCAGATGGGCAGGACACACTCGGCTCTCTTGACCAGGACTCGCCCGAAGGCGGGATCGTCCCCATCGCCTGCCCCGATCCGGCGGGGCTGGGCCAGGTCCTGCGCCCCCTGGCCGCAGGGACCCGGGTCCTGCTCCTCCAGGCGGGAGACCGCCTCGAGCCGGGCTGTCTCACCTCAGTGGCCCAGCACGGCACCGGCGAGGCGGTCGCCCTCACCCCGACCGTGACCATCCGCCCCGACGGCACCCGCGACGAGCGGCTGCAGTGGCGCTTCAAGCACGGCAGCCGCACCGCTGACCTGACCGTCGAGCCCCACATCTTCCCCGACACCGTCAGCGGAGCGGTACTCACCATCCCCCGCCACGGCCTGCAGGACTGGGGCGGACCGGGGGCCCTCCACGGCGGGGACGGCGCCGCCGGCACGCAGACCGCGACCGATGACGAGCACACCGCCCTGAGTGGGCTCATTGCCCACATCATGGCCACCGGCAACCGGGTGGGGCTGCACGACGGCCCGGCCGTCATCCGCCACGCCCCCCAGCCCCCCGGTCCCTGGGGCAGGATCGACCACTACCGCCACCTGCTGGGCACGGTGCTGCCGGCGTGGCTGCAGGCCGGCAGCCCCCCACCGGCCTGGGTCCACCAGCTCATCATTTACCGCCTCATCCAGGTCACCGACGCCGACCGCGGACTGCGCTACCCCTCGGCGGGGCTCACGGCCGCCGAGCGCGCCGAGGTGGCCCAGCTTCTGCGCGCCGTCACCCGGCGCGTCCCCGCCCCCCAGATCGAGGCGTACTGCTCCACGCCGCTGGCCGTGGGCCGTCGCACCGCACTGGTCGCCATGGCCGCCGGCCCCATGCCGGCCCCGATCCTGCCCTCGGGGCGCAGGTTCCGCAGCGACCAGAAGGCCACCTACTTCTACGCCGGTGACATGCCCCAGGAGCAGTGGAAGGTCGATGGCGCCTGGGCCCGGCCGACCAGCACCAAGACGGTCGACCACCGCTACTTCGACGACGTGGTGCTCCACGAGCGCATCGTCTGGCTGCCCAAGGGGCGGATCACCGCCGTCATCGACGGCCAGGAGCTCCCGGTCGCCCCCTACCGGGGCAATCCCAGACCGCCTGAGACGCCTCCGGGGCGAGGCCGCCCAGGAGGGGCCTCATCCGGGCTGCGCCGGCGCCTGGCCCGGCTCCTGAGTCCCACCGCCACGCAGGAGACCCAGACGCCCGACGGCACGTCACCGGCCCCGGAGGCCTCCTCCGCGGCGTCCTCCACGACTTCCGTGGCCTCCTCCTCGGCGCCCACGCCGTACACCGCCTCATCCCCCTCCGACTGGCCCCGCACCTGGCTCTACATGGACCGCCACGACAGCGCCGGCGACAACGCCGAGCCGCTGTACCGCTACGCCCGCACCCACGCACCCAGCGTCCGGCACATCTTCGTCATCGAGCGCAGCAGCCCGGACTGGGAGCGCCTCGCACAGGACGGCTTCGTCCTGCTGGACCCGACCGGCCCCGGATTCGACGCCGCCTGGAGCGGCGCCGAGACCATCCTCCTGTCCGATATCGGCGATCCGCTCATCGCGGGCCGCCTCACCGGTGCCGGCGTCGGCCCCGACCAGCGCCTCGTCTTCCTCCAGCACGGCGTGACCATGCGCGACATGTGGCGCTGGTTCAACGGCGCCCGCATGGACGTCGTCGTGTGCGCCACCGCCGCCGAGCAGGCCGGGCTGACAGCCGACCACACCTCCTACACCCTCACCGACCGAGAGGTCTGGCGTACCGGCTTCCCCCGCCACGACCACCTCCACAGCCTGCTGGGACGCGAGCGCGACAGCATCCTGCTGGCCCCCACCTGGGACCCCGAGGTCTCACGCGCACTGGAGAGCGACCCCGACGCCGTCGGACTCCTCAGCGCGCTCTACCGGCCCTGGCTCGAGCTGGCCGCCGGCCTGATCCAGGCCGGCCACCGCACCGTCCTGTTCGCCCACCCCAAGCTGGTGCTGCACGCACCCGAGTGGTTCAGGGCGCTGGGCGTGCCCGCCGTCACCGGCCGCGAGCTGCCCGAGACCCTGGTCCGCTCCTGGGCGGTGGTCTCGGACCGCTCATCCGTCCTCGACGAGGGCATGATCGCCGGCTGCGTCGGTATCGTCTGGGACCCCCGCGCACGGCCGGACACGGACCGCTACCGCGCCCGTCATGAGGCCATCGGAGCCATCGGCGCCGACACCAGCGCGCAGGTGCATCAGGCGGTGGAGGACGTCGTCGCCGGACGAGTCACCGCCCCCGAGGACCTCCTCCTGCTCGACGCCGGAGCCTGCGCCCGCCTGACCGCCCAGCTCCGACGCGACGTGATCTGATGCCGGCCCCGCTGGCGGGGGCCCCGCGGATGCGCCGCCGCCCGCCCCTGGTCAGCCTCGTCATCCCCGTCTACGGGGTGGCCCCTTACCTGTCCCGCTTCCTGAGCTCGCTCGACGCCCAGGACCACCCCCACGACCGTCTTCAGGTCGTGCTCGTCCTGGACGGGGCCTGCGACGACTCTCCGCGGGCCTGCCGGAGCTGGGCGCGGCGAACCGACCTCGACGTCGAGATCATCGAGACGGACAACGGCGGACAGGGCCGCGCCAGAAACCTCGGAATGGGGCGGGCTCGGGGACAGTGGATCGGCTTCCCCGATCCCGATGACTGGCTCGCCCCCGACTTCCTCACCCGGCTCCTGGCCGCCAGGCGTCGTGGCGACGTCCTCCTGTCCGGCCGCACCCTCATCCACCAGGACGGCGCTGAGAGCCCCCACCCCCTCGACTTCCGCTTTCAGAGCGGGACGGCCCGGGTCGACGCCGCCCGGCAGCCGCAGGCCATCCAGCTCTCCGTCCACGAGTGCCTCATCCGGGCCGACCGGGCGCTCGCGGCCCGGTTCCCGGAGGACCCTGAGGCCCCCACCTTCGAGGACGCCCTCTACCTGGGGCGTATCCGTAGCCGCTGGGGCCGGATCGTCTACGTGCCCGAGGCCGTCTACCACTATGACAAGCGGGTCTCAGGCGACTCCGCGGTTCAGACCGCCTGGTCGCGGCCGGGCCGCTACATCGCTCAGATGCGCACTCGCTACCACGCCCTTCTCGAAGCCGCCGGTGGGGCGCCCTGGGCTCAGCAGACGATCCTGTACGACCTGGGCTGGTACTTCGGGGTCGTCGACGCCGGCCGGATGCCCACCGAGCCACCCGGACTGGGCCAGGCGCACGCGGCCGAGATGCGTGAGCTGGCGCAGCGTCTCGACTCCGAGCAGATCCTCCGCAGCCCCTGGGGGAACCTCGGCGCCCGGGACCGGGCCCGCCTCCTGCTGTGGAAAGGCCGGCCCGAGGTAGCCGTGGTACGCGACGGCGAGGTCATCGAGCTGTGCACCGTCGAACCCGTCGGCCGGCAGACGGAGCCCCTGCGCTACGCCGGGACCGACGTCGGCTGGGTCCTCACCGGGGCCGAGGCGGCGCAGCGCTACTCCGGCGCAGACGTCCCCCGCATCCCCCTGTGGCCCCGCCGGCCACGGCTGGCTGAGCCACGCCCGGCCAGGACAGTGCGCCTTCGCAGGCTGCTGCGGCGGCGCTGAAGCGGGGCGATCCTTACCGGCCCGCTGCGCGAGGTGCGACTCACAGTGCCGGGGCGAGGCTGCGTGGTGCCAGGGCGATCTCCAGCTCGTCGGCGACCCAGGAGTACAGGGAGCCGGCGTAGTGGAAGGGGGCGGCCCCCCAGCGGTGCGAGTCGTCGGCCACCACGAGCTCGTCGGGAACCTGCAGAATCCGCAGGTCGGTCTCCTGGTAGACGAGCTCGATGTAGCGGGTCATGACCCAGTTGGCCTCCATGGCCGTCTGCCCCCAGCTCGGGACGGTGGGCATGCCCGAGGTGGTTCGCGTCGCCCAGGGAACGTTGATGAGGATCGTCCGCCTCGCCAGGTCGAGCCGCTCCAGGAGGGCGTGGAAACGCAGCAGGGCGGGCCGCCACAGGTGCAGGTGCTCGGCCGTCCCCAGCTCGAGGAACCTGGCGGGAAGCCCCTCGTAGAGGCCGGCCGTCAGCGCCTCGGTCGAACGCGTCAGGAAGGTCCCGGGGGAGGTCTCCAGGACGCCGAGGCGCTCGTCGGTCAGGTCCCACAGCAGGAGGTCGGTGTAGGAGGCGACGGCCGTGAGCTGCGCCTCCAGGTTGCCCACCATGTCGGACAGGAAGGACCGACGGGCGAAGGACGACCTGAGCAGGGACAGATCGACGTCGCCGACGTCGGCCGGGGACCCCGCACTGATGAGGGACTGGCGGGCGATGTAACGCTCCACGCTCCAGCCCCGCCGCTCCATCTCACCGGCCACGTCCCTGCCCACGCAAGAGCCGTAGACCGTGATTCGTCCTGCTGTCATCGTGCTTTCCTCACTGCGCATGGTCATACTCCTCGAGCGTGTCGGTAGGGCAGGGTGCGGCTCTCCGAGCGTTGGATCCGCACCCCCGCCGGTTTCCACTTCTCCCGGCACTCGGCCAGGATCGTGGCGGCCTTGTCCGGCTTGTTCTTGGCGATGTTCCAGGACCACCACCGGTAGTCGTGGGCGATCTGGGGGCCCGGGCCGTCACCGATGAGCTCGCCATCCATGAGCCACAGCGCCCGGGTGCACATCTCCTCGATGACCTGTGCGGCATGGTTGACGATGAACACCGTCCCGGCGGCGCGCCGCAGCTCGGTCATCTTGATCTCGCTGCGCTCCTTGAACGCGGCGTCACCGGTGGACAGGGCCTCGTCGATGAGGAGGATGTCCGGGTTCGCCGCGGCGGCGATCGCGAACCGCAGACGTGAGGCCATTCCCGAGGAATAGGTCTTCATCGGGCGGTAGATGGCCTTCCCGATCCCGGCCAGCTCAATGACCTCCGGGATGATCGTCTCGATCCGCTGGGGAGTCAGCCCCATGGCCAGGCAGCCCAGGCGAACATTGCGCTCGCCGGACAGGTCCGGGACGAGGGCCGCGTTGACGCCCAGGAGCACCGGGGTGGAACGGGCGCTCACCGTTCCCGAGGTCGGCGTCTCCAAGCCGCCCATGACGCGCAGCAGCGTGGACTTCCCCGCCCCGTTGCGCCCCAGGATCCCGATCGACTCCCCGGCGCGAGCCACGAAGGAGATGTTCTTGAGGGCCTCGACCCTCACTTTCGGCCTGTGCCCAGTCATCCCCATGACGATCTTCTGCGCCACGGAGGCGGCACGCAGATCCTCGGCGTCCGTGGAGGGCGCCCGGTAGCTCACCCCGATCTCGTCGACGACGACGGTGGCGGTGCCGATGCTGGCCTCGTGACCCTCGGCCGCGGTCATGACAGCGGCCGAGGAGTCGTCGTCCGATGTCATCGTGACGATGGGGGAGGGAGATGTCACCTCCCCCGGCCCGTCCGCCTGGAGGGTTGCAGACTCATTCTTCAGCCCGGTCTCAGCGCTCGACACCGTAGGCCTCCTCCTTCTCCCAGAAGAACACGAAGGACACGGCGGTCAGCCCCAGTGACCAGGCACTGAGGATGAGCCACATGCGTGGCTGCGGAACACGCTGGTACAGGATCACGTCCCGGTACATCGTGATGATGAGGTAACCGGGATTGAGGTCCATGGCCCGCAGCATCACCGGGTGATTGATGAACCGTTCGTAGGAGAAGAAGACTCCCGAGGCGTAGAACCAGAACTGAGTCAGGAAGGGCCAGATGTTGCGCATGTCCGGGATCGTCGTCGTGATACGGGAGGCCGCCAGCGTCAGCCCCAGGCTCAGGAGCACCTGAAGAGCCAGGACCGGGACGATGAGGACCCAGTGCCAGCTCGGCCAGGCGTGAGGAGGAAGGACCACCACGAGGACGAGGAGCGCGATCATCGGCGGGACCAGGTCGATCGCGCTGCGAATCGTGTACGACGCGGGCAGGGCGGCCCGAGGGAAGGAGAAGCCCCGAATGAGGTTCCTGCCGGTGACGATCACCTGACTGCCGCCGGTGACCGCCCGCTGCAGCGGCGGGAAGAACGTGACGCCGATGATGAGGTAGCCGATGAAGTTGTCAATACCGCGGCTCGTCTGCAGAAGCAGACCGAAGACCAGGAAGTAGACGATCGCGTCGAGCATCGGCTTGGCGATGAGCCAGGCGTTGCCCAGGAAGGTGCCCCGTTGAGAGCCCAGGGCCTTGGCCCGGGCGTCGGCCCAGATGAAGTGCCGGCGCTGCCAGAGCTGGCGGATGTAGGCCACCAGCGGCGGGCGCCGGCCCACCGGGTAGAGCTCGCTGAGCTCGACGACGCTGACACTGACCTCCGAGCTGCCGCCCCAGAACGGCTGCCCATCGGACCACGTGGCCCAGGACGCCCTGCTCATACCAGCTCCTTGTAGATCTCGGCCTGACGGACTGCATTGCCGCTCCAGGTGGGCAGCGACTGATGCGTTGAGAGCCATGAGGGCAGGGGATCTCCAGACGCCATACCAGTCAGCACTCGGCTGAGCGCCTCCACGTCGCCGGCTGGAAAGGACCGATTCGTCGCTGCGGCGGTGAGCTCGCTGAGCGCGGGAAGGTCGGAGACCACCACCGGCCGCCCCAGCGCCATCGCCGTCATCGGCTTGAGCGGTGTCACCAGCCGGCATACCGGCGTATCCAGCCTCGGCACGCAGAAGACGTCCAGAGCCTGATACCAGTCCAGGGCCGTGGCGCGCTCCACCCGTCCAGGAAGGACGCACACCGAGGCCTCCAGCCCCAGCTCTCCGGCCAGGGCCACCAGCCCGGGACGGCTGACCCCGTCACCCACGACGGCGCACCGCACGTCGACCCCCCGAGCGCGGCAGAGCGCCACGGCCCGCAGGAGCACGTCGAAGCCCTCATAACCCACCAGGGAGGAGACGCTGCCCACCCACAGGCCGTCGCGGGGAAGTCCCAGCCGTTGGCGGGCATCCGCTGGCGAGTGCCTGGCGGCCTCCAGGACATCCTGCTCCACGGCGTTGGGGACGACCGTGATCCGGCCGGGCTCGACACCTCGGGCCGCGAGGTCCTCGGCCTGGACCCGTGAGAGGACGACGACGGCGTCGGCCCGCAGAGCCATCTCGGCCTCCTTGGCCCGCAGCAGCGCGAAGCGCTCGGAGCCCAGTGCCTCGGCCTGCTGACTCATCGGCCTGGAGGCCACCCAGGTGCACTCCAGTACCCCTCGCATCTCGTAGACCCAGGGCAGGCCGTAGGAGCGCGCCACCGCCTGGGTGACCAGGGCGTTGACGTAGTTGGTGGTCGTGTGCAGCACGTGGGGGCGGAACGCCTCCACCTCCCGCGCCAGCAGACGGCTCATCTGAGCCAGCCGGGCTATCGGGGCGGCCTGGGACCGCACGGGCAGAAGCCGCCGGTAGGTGACTGCGTCGACGACGTCGGTGGCCTGAGCGGCGGGCCTGCCGATGATGACGGGGTAGCCGATGCGGGTCACCGCCCGCACGTCGATGCCGGCGTCGCACTGCGCCTGAAGGAGTGCGTGCGAACGCACGGTGTAGCCGGACTGGGTGTGGGGCAGTGAGCTGGTCAGTAGGTGAAGGACTCGCAGCGGCTCGCCGGGGTCAGGAGCGGTCCAGCCCGGTGAGGGGGACAAGCGGGGCAGGTGGAATCCCGGGCTCATCATGGCGAGCTGGGAACGCAGCCGGGCCCGCAGCGCCCCGGAGCCGGGCGCTCCCTCCAACATGCTGAGCGCGGCGCTCAGGTGTCCCCGGGACCACAGGTCCCGCGCGCGCACCGCGGGGCTCAGGCCCTCGGCCCCAAGATGCCTGCGCTCGGCGGAACCGAGGTGGATCGCCATCTCGGCGGCGAGCCGGCGGCCGAGGGCAGATCGCGGCACCGCCCGGCTCAGCGCGTCACTAGCCCAGTCCGGTCGGTCGGCGATGAACGCCGACAGCGCCCGGCGCAGCTCGTGCTCGCCCGCGCCGATGCCGAGAGCCCGAGCGCTGCGGCCGCGCCAGGGCTCAGAGAGCCGACGCGCCCCCTGCAGGGCCAGGAGCACCGGGTCCTCGACCAGCTGCCGGGTGGCGGAGGTACTCAGCAGTGCCAGGTTCCTCAGGATCTGGAGGTCAGCCACCGGCCACCTGCTTCAGGAGGGACTCATAGCGGTCGGTCATGGCCTCGGCGTCGGCGTGGACCGCCAGCCAGCGCCGTCCACCCGTCACGTCCAGACGGCTGCGGTCGGCAGCCAGGGCGCTCCACAGGCAGGCCAGGGCCTGCGGGTCCTGCGGGGCGGTGATGTCACCGCAGCCGGCGTCCTCCACAATGCGCCGGGCCTCCCCGTCCACCGAGGCGCACACGTGCACTCCGGTGGACATGATCTCGTAGAGCTTGGAGGGGACCGTCACACACATGGCCGGCCAGTTCTGCAGGCTCACCAGCGCCGTATCGGCCCAGGCGTAGTGCTGATCCACCTCGCTCCAGGGCACAGGGGGGAGGATCTCCACGGGGGCGCCGAGCCTGTGGGCCAGGGCAGCCACCTCCTGGAGCTGTGCGCCGTCGCCGACGATCCGCAGCACCACCGGGGTGCCGTTGCGCTGAGCGATGTGTGCGGCCCTCACCGCGAAGCCCAGTCCCTGAGCGCGCCCCACGGTTCCCAGGTACAGCACGTGCAGGGTGCCGTCCCAGCGGCGTCGGTCGGCACCCGTGCGGCCTGTCTGCACCGCTGCGCCGGTGTTGCGCACCGTCACCACGCGGCGTATCCCGCGCGAGCGCAGGACCTGGGCGAAGGAGTCCGTCGTCGTCACCACGGCCGCGGCCTCCCGCTCCAGGCTGGTGATGAGGGGTGGCAGGAGGCTGCGCGTACCGTGGTCGACGATGTGAAGCCGGCGGGCTCGGTGGGCCCATGCCAGGGTCGATGGGCAGGTGGCCGGCTCGGACCACTGCGCGGCTGACAGGAGCAGATCCGGCCAGGCGTCGCGCAGCTCCACCACGACCGGGCGGCGCAGGGCCCTGCCGACGGCGAGCGCGGCCGGGAGGGTGGGGAGCCCAGGAACCGAGCCGAGGACGACGTCGGGACGGTTGGCTCCCCGGAAGCGCGCCACCCCCAGGCGCACGGAGTCGGCCGCCGCGACCATCTGATCGGTGCCTCGTCCGCACACCCCGCTGCTGTAGGGGCGGAAGATCGTGCGGTGCACCATCGCTCCGGTGACGTCCCGCCTGATCGAACCAGCCACGTGGGCCGCGCCGCCTGGCAGGAGGTGTCCTCCTGGGTAGTGGGGGGCCGGAGCCAGCACCGCCAGCTCGTGGCCCCGTGAGATCAGCGCCTCGGCCAGCCGGTTCCAGCGGCGTTGGGGGGCGCCGACCTCCGGTGCCCAGTAGTGGGTGAGCAGAAGGATGCGCATGTCCTCACCTCGCCCTTCGAAGGGTGGGGAAGGGGTTGGGGGCTCCGATGATGGAGGGCATCTTCAGGTAGAGGATCAGGACTGCTGCCATAGCGACCTGGGGCATCCAGAGTCGGTTGCTGGTCAGCAGGCTGCCGGCCGCCAGGGCGGAGCACGACGCGGCCGCCAGGGTCACCAGGAGGGCCGAGGCCCAGTGCGGCCATCCGGCGCAGACCAGGCGCTGGTAGACGTGCAGCCGGTGCGGCGTGTACCAGCACTGGCCCGCTCTCAGCCGCATCCACAGGGTGTAGCCGGTATCCGCCAGGAGCACGAGGACGGGGGCGAGAGCCGCCTCCACGGCCACACCCCGGGACAGGCAGGCCGTCACGGCGAAGGCCCAGGCGCCGCCCAGGGCGTAGGAGCCGGAGTCACCCAGGAACACCTTGGCTCGAGGCGTGTTGAACGGCAGGAAGCCGAGGCAGGCTCCGGCCACCGAGACCATGACGAGCCCCAGTCCGGCGACCGGGGCGACGGCCGCCACCTGGACGTACCACAGGGAGGTCAGCAGGGCGTGGCCGCAGGCCAGACCATTGGCGCCGTCCATGAAGTTCGTGGCGTTGACCAGCGCGGCGGTGCCCACGCAGATCGCCGGGGTCCACCACAGTGAGACCTCGAAGGCGCTGTGCGCCACCAGACCGAGCCCTGCGCCCAGGACGAGCTGGAGAACCAGACGGGTCCTGACGGACACCGAGAACAGGTCCTCGATCAGCCCGAGCAACGCGAAGGCGAGCACGGTCGCCAGCCCCATGAGCGCGACGTCGACCCCGGACATCGCGTGAACAGCGCCTTGCAGGTGCACCGCAGCGAGGACCGTTGTCCAGGTGGCCAGTGAGGCGGCCAGGACGACGGCGAGTCCACCACCGCGGGGGACAGGCGTCCGGTGCAGGGATCGGTCCCCGGGGACGTCGACGACGCGGGCTCTCCTCAGAAGCGGGATCACGACCGTGGTCAAGGAGGCGCAGACGGCTGCCGTCACGGCGAGTCCGCTCAGGAGCAGGGTGGTCATGAGGCCGCCCCCAGGGCCCGCCGGGCGTGAGCCCGCCATCTCAGGCGGAGCCGCCACTGATCCGCCACCGCGACGGCCGATCCCGCCAGGCCCGCGGTCCACGGAAGCAGATGGACCTGCGTGGCGAGGTCGAGGAAGCAGGAACCGACTGCGAACCCGGCCCCGGCCACGATGATGAAGGGCATGACCCGCGTCGATGCCCACGGCCAGTAATGGCATGTCACGCACCAGGCGGTCACCTGAATGAGAACCGCGGCCGCGACCCCTATCAGGAGCAGACGCGGATAAAGAATTCGATGCGTTGATAAGAGCGTCCTGATAAGGGTCGCCAGGAAGAGCCACAGCGCCCAGGAGGCGATGTCTCGGCTCACTGCCGAGAAATCAGACGGGAGGCCGGGCGCTGAAGCGGCCATGGAGGGGACACTGGAGGAGGTACGGGAGGGGGCGGCAAGGGGTCGGGCAGGAACTACTGCGACCACTGGTGACCTCCGGTCTTCTGGGACGGGAAAGGCCTGGGGGCGGCCTTCTTTACTCGCTTTCTTATAACGGTAGTTGTGTCGCCCAGTAGGAAAAGCGGTAGTCGTCATGGTTGGCTCGTCTGCAATCAGACTGTGACGTTCGGGTCTTATCGTGACGGCGCCGAAACCGCTCGTAATCGTTGCTATACCGCGGAATATCGGGGTTCTGTCACATGATGGCCTCAGCTTGTGGTGTCCCGAGCCGAGGAGTGGGGCGGCGGTTTCGCGCATTCATTGGGTTACGCGATAGTGGGTGACGGCCGACATAGTTGAAAGCCTGCTTCAGAGGGGTAACAAAGGATTCTTGGGGGGTGTCTCGTGCCTAGACTTAGTGGCGAGCGCGTTCAACCGCCATACGCGCAACCAACGACAATACCATCGATTCTTGTGTGATTCATACAAAGATCGACGGGTTCAACCCGCGAGGACAATCTCCATGAAACGCATCATCACCTACGGCTCCTTCGACCTGCTCCACTACGGGCACATCGAGCTGCTACGCCGGGCCAAGGCCATGGGTGACTATCTCATTGTTGCGCTGTCGACCGATGAGTTCAGCGCCTCCAAGGGGAAGCGCGCCTACTTCACCTATGAGCAGCGCAAGGCGATGCTTGAGGCCGTCCGCTATGTCGACATGGTCGTCCCCGAGCAGACCTGGGGGCAGAAGAGCCGGGACATCGACGAGTACGGCATCGATGTCTTCGTCATCGGCGATGACTGGATCGGCACCTTCGACGAGCAGCTCGAAGGCCGCTGCGAGATCGCCTACCTCCCGCGGACCCCGGAGATCGGCTCCCTCGATCGGACGCGACCGTGCGGCGAGGGGCAGGAGGACGCCCGGGAGACTCTCGTGCGGTGAGCGCCCTCAGGCGTGACGATTGTGTCCGGGGCCGAAGTAGACGTCGTCGAGCGTGGCCGTCTGCAGAGAGCGCTGACGCAGAATGTCGATGATCTGACCGTAGACGGAAGTGACGGTGGGGAAGTTCGCGTGACCGATGACGATGTGCTGAGCGAGCAGCCACTTCTGCGCCTCACCGAGAAGGACCTCCGGCGTGAGCTGCCCTGAGTCTCCGAAGGAGCCGTACCACATGGTCGTGGTCGTGTAGCCGATCTTGGCGCAGACCGAGTCGGTGTAGGAGCTGCGGCCGCCGTAGGGGGGCCGGATGAAGGGGGCGCCTGTGACACCGTAGGTGTTGCGCAGCAGGTTCTCGCACTGGGTGAGCTCGTCGATGATCCCGCCCTCCGAAAGCGTCGTCAGGTCGGGGTGCGTCCAGGTGTGGTTCGCCAGCTGAATCTGCCCGGATTCCACCAGGGGCCTCATCTTGTCCCGATTGTCGGTCCAGCTCGGATAGCAGCCGGTGACGAAGAAGGTCAGGCGGACTCCGGAGTCCTTGGCGAAGTCCAGGTAGGCGTCCACGACTGAGGAGTCGACGCCGTCGTCGATGGTGATGGCCACGACGTTGCCGACGTTCTCCGGCAGGCCGGTGATGAGCGAGTCCGCAGGACTGGGCGCGGGAAGTGGTGGTGGACCGTCCTGAAGGTGGAGCGGGTTGAGGGAGGGGGTCGGCGAGGGCGTGGGGGAGGGTGACACGGAGGCCAGGGGTGAGCCCTGCGTCGGGGACGAGGCCGGTGAGGTGGAGTGGGCCGCCGGTCGTGCGGTGTTGCAAGCGCTGAGGCAGCCTGCGGTTCCGGCGGCCAGGGCGAGTAGGAAGTCGCGGCGTTGCATGGGAGGGACTTTCTCGAAGGGTGGTTGTCAGAGCATCGAGCACCTGCTCCGCCGGCAGGGGCGTCGCAGTGAGCGCGCTGCTCATTTGTCGGGGCGCAGGAGAGAAGGCTGAAGCCATCGCTGTCCGCAGCAAGCCTGCGCAGCTGAGGTGGCAGCGTCGTTTGCTGCCTTGGGAGGGGGAGAGGGGGGGCGGATGGTTCGCCATCAGTGGGGTGGCTGACGGGGTTTGAACCCGCGACCTCCTGGACCACAACCAGGCGCTCTGCCGACTGAGCTACAGCCACCATGTACGGTATCACCGCAACGAATCGGTACTGTATCCGCTCCTCTCCCCGCACACCAAACTGGAGTCGGTGCACTACGTCACGTTCGAGGGGTGCGCCGAGGACGCCGTCGTCCCGCTCACCTGGTAGGCGTGTTGAGGATCCGCTCAGCCACGTCCTTGCATTCCTGAGAGCTCGGGCCCTCCCCGGCGGGGAACAGGACCTCGCGGTAGTAGCGCAGCTCGTCGATGGACTCCAGGATGTCCGCCAGCGCACGATGGCCGCCGGCCTTCTTCGGCGCGTGGAAGAAGGTCCTGGGGTACCAGCGCTTGGCCAGCTCCTTGAGGGAGGAGACGTCCACGATCCGGTAGTGGAGGTGCTCGATGAGCTCGGGCATGTCGCGGGCCAGGAACGCCTTGTCGGTGCCCACGGAGTTGCCCGCGAGCTGGGCGGTGCGGGGCTCGGGAACCAGGGAGGTCACGTAGTCCAGGACCGTGGAGCGGGCGGTCTCCATGGTCACCCCGTCCTCCAGGGCGGCCAGGAGGCCCGAGGAGGTGTGCATGGTGCGCACGTAGTCGTCCATCTGTTCCAGCGCGGCGGCGGGAGGCTTGATGAGCACATCGATTCCCTCCGCCAGGGGCTTGAGCTCATAGTCGGTGACGACGACGGCGACCTCGATGAGCGCGTCGGCGCTCTGGTCCAGCCCCGTCATCTCACAGTCGATCCACACCAGCGGGTCAGAGGTAGTCATCTGCTTGCTCACGGGAACCACTGTAGTCACCTCGGCGAGCTTCAGAACCGTGGACCCTCCCATGGGGTGGTGAGATTCGAGGCGCGATGGGCGACCGCGTCCTGGCGTAGCGGTCCGGTGGCGCAAAGATCGCGATAAGGTCTCTATGAAGTCTGACCGCCCTTGAGCAACACGGAGCACTCATGTCCCAAAGCCCCGCCCCCCGTCACCTCGGAAGCTCCTACATCATGGAGACCCGGATCGGTGCGGGTGCCCAGGGAGAGGTCTGGCGAGGTCGGCGTACGGACGCCCGTGAGACCTTGGCCTTCAAGGTTCTGCGTGCGGAGCTGGTGGAGAACCCCGACGTCGTGGAGCGCTTCATCAAGGAACGCTCCACTCTGCTGCGGGTGCGCAGCCCCTATGTCGTCGCCATTCGTGACGTCGTCATCGAGGGCTCCACCTTCGCGATCGTCATGGACTACGTCAACGGCGGTGACCTGCGAGATCTGCTGAGGTCTCACGGCAGTCTGCCGCCTGCGCAGGTGGCGTCCCTGGGGACGCGTATCGCTCAGGGACTGTCCGCGGTTCATCGCGCTGGCGTGATCCACCGGGACATCAAACCCGCCAATGTCCTGCTCAGCTCCCGTCCCAGCCGGGGCGGCGACCCCGCTGAGACAGTCGTCGTCGGTGTCGCCCCGGGAGGGGAGGTGCCCGAGACCGTCGTACCCCGACTGGCGGACTTCGGGGTGGCGCGCATCTGCGACACCTTCTCCGCCTCCCACCTCACCGGGGCCATCGGCACACCGCTGTACATGGCGCCGGAGATCCTGTCGCTGCAGGCCCCGACCTCCGCCGCCGACATCTACTCACTGGGCATCATGCTCTACGAGATGGCGTGCGGGACGACGCCGTTCGTGGGGGAGCCCGCCCAGCTGCTGAGCCAGCACGCCCGACGCGATGCGGGCCGGCCTCTGGGGGTGCCCGACCCGCTGTGGGAGCTCATCGCCGCGATGATCTCCAAGCAGCCCGACATGCGTCCCTCCATTGAGGACGTCGCCCAGTGCCTGGACGTCATGCAGTCCGCTCTGGCCGGTCTTCCCGCAGCGCCGCGACTGGCCTCACCCCCGCAGTCGACGGCCTCGCTCGTTCCCTACGACTGGGACGCCCTCCCTCCTGCCGAGCCCGCGGCTCCGCCGGCGACGCTGCCGAGTCCGGCGGCGACCTCGGCCACGATGGCCTTCGCCCCGGATGCGCCGACCCTGGTGGGCGGGCAGCAGTACGTCCCCGGCCCCGGACAGGTTCCCCTCAGCCCGGGAACGGCGGGGACCGAGGGCTTCGCCGCTCCTGCGATGCCGGCCGGCCCCGGCATCTCCAGTCCCTCTGCGCCCGCCTTCTACAGCCAGCCGGACTCGCAGCACCCGCAGGCTACGGCGGGGGGACCGCAGACCGGGGCGCGTCGGCGGTGGTGGCGCCGTCGGTGGGTGGCTGTGGCCGCCGTGGTCACCGTCCTGGCAGTGGTGGGGGCGAGCGCGACCTGGTGGTACTTCTTCTCCGGAGCGGAGATCGACAACCGGTGGGCGGCGGCTCTGCCCGCCGGCAACGGTGTCCGGGAGGAGCTGCGCTACGCGGAGGTCTCCGAGCCCGTCGCATCCGCAGACGGAACCACGATGGCCTTCCAACGAGATGGCAAGAAGCACCTCGTGGATCTTACGAAGAGCACGACGACGCCGGTGTGGAGCGGCGAGTGCTTCAAGGTCCGCCCCTGGGTCGGTGGCTCGATGCTCTGCACCCAGACCAGTGACGAGTCCACGGTGATCGGGGCTGCGGGCAAGACCTCCAAGGTGCCTTTCTCCAAGGGCTCCTTCTATATCGGCGCGACACCTGACCTCGGCATCGTGTCCGACAAGGGGGAGTCCACCGACGGAGGCCCCATGAAGGCCTACGACGCATCCGGCAAGGAGAAGTGGACCGCTTCGGGACAGTACAAGGCAGGCCGGGTCGACAACGGTTTCATCCTCACCTACGAGATCAAGTCGCGACAGTTCCAGGTGCTGTCGGCCAAGAACGGTGAGGTGCTCGTCTCCGAGCCCGGAAAGCAGCCGGATTCGGACTTTGATGAGGACACTCGATTCCCCGGTGGGTTCAATATCGCGTCCGGGTCGGAGGCCTTCTCCCGAGTGACGTCCTCGGGTGCCACGATCTACAAGGCCAACGGCAGCGAGGCGGCAACCGTCTCAGGCAAGTTCTCGGAGGAGCACTGGTGGGCGGCGTCAGCACCCCTGAATGTCTCTGCGCTGAAGGACGCCTACTCCTCCTTGGCCAAGGCATCGTCCTCGACCACCCCGGTCATTGGCCCCAGCGGCACGGTCAACGTCGTCATCGATACGAGCGCCTGCACGGCCAAGGTCGGCAGCAAGAAGCTCGCGCTGCCTGAGTTCTCGCAGCGCGAGGGCTGCCACATCAGGCCCATCGGGCTACTCAGTGACGGACAGGTGCTGGTCGAGGTCGGAAGGCAGAGCATATGGGACAGTGAGCCGGGGAACCTCGTCGTCGCCGTATCGCCCGATACGGGCAAGGTCGGTTGGAAGACCCCCGGCGCCTACGGCGGCACGGTCCCTCCCGCCAAGGGCCAGAGCGACGCCCGTCTTCTGGTCGCCCAAGGCGCCTCCTTCTACTTCGATCTGGTGGTCTCCCGGGTCACCAGCAAGTAGGAGCACCTGCGATACACGGCCGATACGCCGATACGTGGCGCCGGGGTGCCGACCAGCTCAGTGGTCGGCACCCCGGCGCTCGTGTCGAGAGGGCTTGAGACGGGGATCAGCGACGCCCGCGGCGGGCCAGAGCGGCGTAGCACACCACCATGCAGACCAGGCCGATGGCTGAGAGCATGCCGTAGTCCGTCAGCCACTGCGCGGTCTCGTGCTTCCACAACGCGTCGTCACGGTTGGGCAGGATGGCGAGCATCTCCAACGTGGAGGAGGCCATGGCGTAACCCCACCGCGACGGCATGAACCAGGCGAGCTGCTCGAAGACCGCCCGTCCCGAGATCGGGATGATGCCCCCGGACAGGACCAGCTGGGCCATGATGGAGACCACCAGGACCGGCATGACCTGCTCGGAGGAGGAGACCATCGCGGAGACGGCCAGTCCCAAGAGCCCGGAGACGAATGCGACGGCCCAGCAGCAGAAGGCCAGCTCCAGCCCCGGCCACCCCTCCAGGATGACGGCATCTGAGGGGCCCTTGTTGAGGGCCAGGGCGATGCCCAGCATCAGTGCGGTCTGAATGGTGGTGATGAGCGCCAGGATGGTCGCCTTGGAGAACAGGTAGGCGCCGGATCTCAGACCGACGGCCTTCTCCCGCAGGAAGACGTCCCGCTCCCCGATGAGGTCACGGATGGTCGCTGACATCCCGGAGAAGGCTGCCCCGGTGATGAGGATGACCAACAGCTGCAAGGCCTGGCTGGAGTACTTGATGATCGGGGGAGTGGGGTTCTCCGGTGTCGGGGGAGTGGGCTCCGGGTAGTGGGGGACCGCGAAGCCGTCGCTGCCCTCGATGGCCTTGGTCAGCAGTCCCATGATGATGGGGAGCAGCAGCATGAAGGCGAGGTAGGACGGGTCCGCCGCCACGATCCGCAGCTGGCGCCGCACGAGGGTCGAGACCTGCCTGAGCACGGACTGCTGCTTGGGCGGCTTCTCCTGCGTCGCCGGCCCCGCGGCCGCTGTGGGAGCCCCTCCGCGCCGCGTCGAGGGCACCGTGGCCTCCATGTACTGACGCAGTTCCGCGGTGTGGTTGCGGATGAGGGCGTAGACATCGGCGTAGCCGTCCACGGCGGGCGGGTCGGGCAGGGTGCCCTTCGGCGTGTTGAGCAGCAGGCGGCCCTGGGAGGCGATCTCGTTGAGCCTCTGGCGGAAGTAGGGGAGTACCTCGCGGGGGGAGCCGTAGTAGACGGGCTTGCCTCCCGCAGCCAGGATGAGGACCTTGTCCGCGCGGTCGATGTGGTTCTCATTGTGGGTGACGACGACGACCGTGCGGCCGGTGTCGCCAGGACGTGTGCCGTGAGCCAGGGACGCCAGCAGGTCCATGACGTCACGGTCCAGCTGGGGGTCCAGGCCGGAGGTGGGCTCGTCGAGGAACAGGAGGCTGGGGCGCGTCAGCAGCTCGATGGCGGTGGAGACCCGCTTGCGCTGGCCTCCGGAGAGCTTCTTGACCCGCTTGTCCACGTGCGCGGTCAGGTCGAGATCCTCCAGGACCTCGGCGATGCGTTGGCGCCGCTCGGCCTTGGACACGTCCTTGGCGAAGCGCAGCTCAGCGGCGTACTCGAGGGTCTTGCGGACAGTGAGGGCCGAGTGGATGACGTCGCTCTGGGGGACCACACCGATCTTGTTGCGCATGACCGGGTAGTGCTCGTACACGTCCAGCCCGTTGAAGAGCACCTGGCCCTCCTGGGCCTTCTGCTCGCCGGTGAGGGCCTTGAGCAGCGTCGACTTCCCGGCTCCCGACGGGCCGACGACGGCCAGCAGCTCGTTGCCCGGCAGAGAGAAGGAAATGCCGTCGAGCAGCGTCATGCTGCCGTTGTTGACCCGGAAGGTCAGGTCCTTACCCACCAGCTCGCCGCCGGCTCCGCCGGCGACCTGGACCTCGCACAGACCGTCCGGGCTCAGGGCGATGAAGGTCGATCCCAGGCCCATCAGCACGGGCTGGGTGACCTGGACCTGCGACACGCGCTGCCCGGCGACGTACAGACCGTTGGTGGATCCCAGGTCGGTGACGACCATGCCGTTGGGGGAGACGTCGATACGGGCGTGGTGCTTGGAGATGAGCGGGTCATCCAGGACCAGGGTGTTGTCGGGCGCGCGCCCGATGGTGCCCGAGGAGGTGACGCGGAAGGACTTGAGCGTGTGGCGTGAGGTGGGGAAGGCTCCCGAGCCCGCTGAGCTCGATGAGGGAGGCGCCTGGCGGCCCGGGGGTGCCACGTAGGTGGCCGCAGAGGACGCCGATGCCATGGCCTGGGGCATGGGCGCGGCCTGCGCCGGGACGGCAGCGGCCGGGGGCGGGCCTGCCGGGCGCTGGAGGGGGGCGGCTTGCGGGGCGGAGGCCGCGCTCGGCTGCGATGGGATGAAAGGGGCGCTCGGCGCGGATGGCGCGGGCCGGCCCATCTGCTGGGGCTGGTTGGGGGCGCCTGCCTGAGGCGCGCTGCCGGAGACGACCGGAGTGAGCCCCAGCGCTGGCCCGGAGGCGTCGCCCAGCTGGATTCGAGTCCCCTGAGTCACGAGCGCCTCGCGCGTCACGGCCCCGTTGACGAGCATGCCGTTACGGCCCTGGCACCTCACCGCCCACCCGGTCGGGGTGGGGGTCACCTGGAGGTGAGTGCGGGAGACGAGGGGGTGGACGATCTGAACGTCGCTGTCCGGTGAGCGTCCCACGGTGAAAGGAGCGGTGAAGGTGTGGGGCTCCAGTGATGACTGGGCAGAGAGGGAGCGCACGATGAGTGCGGGAGTGGGCAAGGCGCAGTCCTTCCGGAGGTGTGGGATGGGGCTGCAGCCACGATACTGGTGTTTCGTCGTCGTCGCTAAGAGTGAGGACTCCCCGGCGTGAGTTTGGATACACGCGGACAACGCCGTCGGGGCAGGTGCGGGCCCTCCCCGGTGTCGATCGAATCGATCACAGGGATGTTGCAGTGCGATCACGGTCGTATTGCGGTGATTGTGCTCAGCGGTGTGAGGCGTGAACGTCGCGGCTGCGCAGAACCATTCGCTCGTTCAGATCGATGCGCTCTCGTCATGGTGACGTGATCTTCTCGATATCGTCTTCTGGTGCTGACGACCGCCTCGGGACGTCCCCCTCGTCGGGGGTGGGGCCGCCGGGTTGATGGCGTAGGCTGGTGAGGCGCTTCGCGCACGCCTCCGTAGCTCAATGGATAGAGCATCGGCCTTCTAATCCGCAGGTTGCCGGTTCGAGTCCGGCCGGGGGCACTGGCGGTCGAGGCCGAGAAGGTTGATATTCCGCGGACTATCGACCGTTCGGGTCGCCGATTCGCCGGGGCTGTGACGATGGTGTCGCACTCATCGCCCCGTGAGCTTCCCGCTTCTGAGGGTGCGGCCGGCGCCTGCGTTCCCGGCCCGCCTGAGAGCGTGATCCGCCTTCTCGAGGAGGACTCGGCGCGCACTCGCGGTGGTCACAGCGGGGTGACAGGAGATTCTCACTGAGCTTGCGACACATGTGGTGTGAACTGTCGAGATCAATCGTCGACTCTGCTGCGCTGTGCTCATAGTGTTGGCACATGCCCGCTCCTGTCCCCTCGCGCCACTCCAAGGACGACGCCCCCGTCTCCGCCCTGAGTCGCGCTCAGCTCCTCGATGTCCTGTCCGACCTGGTCCGGGACCTCGAGCGCCTCGACCTGGCCCTGAGTGCCGACGGCATCGAGGCTGCGCGCACGTTGCGCGACGGTCTCATCGGGCAGGTCCGTGACCAGGTCGTTCCCCGCCTCCAGGACGCTGATGTTCCCTCCATCGTGGTGGTTGGGGGATCCACGGGGGCCGGTAAGTCCACGCTCGTCAACTCCGTGCTCGGCCAGGAGGTCTCAGTCGCCGGAGTACTCCGGCCCACCACTCGAACCCCGGTCCTGGTGGCCAATCCTGAGGACATGGACTCGCTGTCCGAGCACCCTCTGACCCAGGTCTGCCGGCAGGAGGTCTCCGCTGCCATTCCGGCCGGCCTGGCCCTGATCGATGCCTCGGACCTGGACTCCGTGCACGAGGCCAACCGGGCTCTGGCCGGCAGGTTGCTGGAGGCCGCCGACCTGTGGCTCTTCGTCACCACCGCGGCGCGTTACGGCGACCAGACGCCGTGGACGACGCTGGAGGAGGCCGCGCGCCGCGAGACCCCCATCGGCGTGGTTCTCAACCGGGTACCGGCGAAGATCCTGCCCGAGGTGCGTCGGGATCTCATCACCCGCCTGCAGGGGCTGGGGCTGTCGGAGGCGCCCTTCTTCGTCGTCCCGGATGCCGGGCCGCACGAGGGGCTCCTGTCGGATGACGGCGTCAGCGAGCTGCGTGACTGGCTGCAGCTCCTCGCCGGGCGTCACCGCGCAGCCGGTCTCGTGCGGCGTACCGGCAGGGGGGTGTGGAGCACTCTGCGCGCCGATCTGGAGCGCCTGGCCGACGACGTCGACGCCCAGGACGCGGTGGCCCAGGAGCTGGAGAGGACGTGCCAGGAGCTGAGGGAGACCGCCATTGAGGCGTTGAGCGCCGACATCAGGGCCGGTTCAGCAGGCCAGGGCGCTACCGCCACCCGGTGGATCACCCTGGCCTCCTCCGGAGGCCCCCTGGCCTCGCTGGCCCTGGGAGGCAGGCTGCGCAGAGGATTCCTGGGGCGGGCGGACAAGGCCCGTGCCGAGGGGCTCTCCCAGCTGGCCAACGATGCCCGCGAGGCCCTGGCCAACCAGCTCCAGGCCGCCATGATCGCCCTGAGCGCCGAGGCTCGTAGGGCCTGGGCCGAAGCGGGGGCCGAGGAGCATGCCAACAGGCTCCTGGGGCAGGGTGATGACGCAGCCGCGACCATTGAGGCCTGGGTCGGCTACCTGGAGGCCAATATCGAGAACCCGCAGGACATCCGTAGACTGAGCCCCGGTAGTGTCATCGACCTCCTCATCTCCGCGGCAGCAGGTGTCGACGGGGCTGTTGCAGCCGCCAGGCGCCTGGGACTGGAGGAGCAGACCGCTCAGGCCAGTGCTCTCCTGGTGGAAGCAGTCACCGAGGCGCTGACTGCCACAGTCCCCAAGGGGGCGGCCACCTCGCTCGCCCCCGCCCCTGGGTTCGCCGCTGCGCTGCGTCTGCGCTCGGGCGAGCTCAAGCCCTTTACCCGTCCCGGAGCCACAGCATGAGCCATTCCGAATCCGTCCCCTCCACCTCCTCGGCGCACAGAGGGTTCGAGGTGCTCGACGCCGAGCACCTCGATGCCCGTCTCAGCGCGGTTCGGGAGGCGCTGCGCCTGTGCCCCACGGAGGTTCCGGCCTCCCTGTCGATCCCTGCTCACAAGGCACTTGATGCCGTGGCCCAGCGTCTGGCGCTGGGAGTGGATCACACCGTCGTCGCGCTCTTCGGGGGCACCGGCTCGGGCAAGTCGTCGCTGTTCAACGCCTTGACCCAGCTGAACTTCGCAGATGTCGGCGCGCGTCGCCCCACGACGTCGCGGGCCGCCGCCTGCTCCTGGGGTGACGACGCCGGCCCGCTCCTTGACTTCCTCGGGGTCTCCTCGGAACGGCGAATCCGGAGGGACTCGATCCTCGACGGCGAGGACCAGGGCTCCATGGCCGGTCTGGTCCTGCTCGACGTCCCCGACTACGACTCGGTGACGACGGAGCACTCCTTACAGGTGGATCGCCTCGTTCCGCTGGCGGACATCCTCGTGTGGGTGGTCGATCCTCAGAAGTACGCCGACGCCGCCCTGCACGACGGCTACCTGCGCGGACTGGGCGCCCGCCAGGAGGACATGCTCGTCCTGGTCAACCAGGTGGATACCCTCCCGGAGAGCGGCTTGGCGAGTCTGCTCGACGACGTCGGGTCTCTTCTCAAGGACGACGGGCTCAGTCAGGTTCAGGTGCTCCCGGTCTCGGCCGTGCGCGGCGACAACCTCGACGTCGTGCGCAGCATGCTGCGCCAGCGCGTCGCCCGGGAGTCCAACGCGGCACGCACGGCCTCGGCCGAGCTCGACGCGATCACCCGTCGTCTGCGTCCCACGGTGGCTCGCAACAAAGTGGAGCTCGATGCCGAGCTCACCGAGGAGACCACCAATGTGCTGCTGCAGGCCTCCGGAGCCCAGGCGGTGGAGGACTCGGTGAGGGCCGGGCTGTCCAGGGTGCTGCCCAGGGCCCTGGCCCGTCCCGAACCGCCCTCGCGCACCGCGGTGTCCTCGGCCCACTCCACGTGGGTCCACCGCACCTCGCAGGGGCTGCCGCCCACGTGGGCCCGGAGTCTGGAGGCCTCCGTCGTCTCCCCGGAGACCTTGGCGGGGCAGACCGCCGAGGCGGTCGGCTCAGTGGCACTGCCGGGGCACCGCCAGCCGCTGATCGACCTGCTGTGGTGGGGAGGCCTGCTCATGGTGCTCGGCGGGGTGTCGTGGCTGACCGCCTCCGTGGTGCGAGAGGGGCTCGAGGTCCTGCACCGCAGCATCGAGATCGCCCCGGTCTGCCTCGTCGCCGTCGGACTCATAGCGCTCCTGATCGCCACTGTGCGCCGGCGCAGCAGAGCGCGCCGTGAGGCGCAGCGCTATGGACAACGGGTGCGCGACCGCCTGGAGTCCGTGGTCGAGCGAGGACTGAGCCGGCCGGCTGGCAAGGTTCTGGACAAGCACCGGGTGCTGCAATCGGCTCTGGGACTCTAACCCCGTCTTGGTGAGGCCACCCTGTGGCCACAGCCCTGAACCTGCCCCTCGGTGAGACAAAGGTGGGGACTGAGCGCGGGGCCGGCTGGGCACGTGCGGGGTGTGCCGAGCACCGTTGTGGTGAAGAGGCGGCAGAGGGCCGCCCGCCCACAACCAAGGAGCCCCTCATGACTCGTCAGCTCGACCTCACCGTCCAGGGCGTCGTCGGAACCAATCCGGCCCTGTCCCGCGTCGGGGACAATGCCCGTCCCTACTGCCGTTTCCGTGTCGCCGTCACCCCCACCTACCGCACTGAGCAGGGCTGGAACAATGCCGAGACGATCTGGTTCACCGCCAAGGCGTGGGGCCAGCTCGCCGCCAATCTGAGCCACTCCCTGCGCAAAGGGGACGCAGTCCTGCTCACCGGACGCTTCTCCCAGGAGTCCTGGGAGAGCAACGGCAGAAAGCACGAGACCAACGTCATCACGCTTCAGGCCGCCGGTCACGACCTGACCAGAGGGGAGTCCCGCTTCGCGCGCGTCAGAGCAGTGGAGTCGGCGCCGTCGGCCTCCTCGGGGCCGGGAACCGGTGATGCCGAGCTCGAGCCCGGTGGCGAGGAGCGCGTCCCGTCGGATCACTGGGAGGTTGAGGCGGCGGCCTCAGGCGCCTCGGCTTCACCGGCCCCGGGGCCTGGAGACCCCCGAGAATCCGCAGAGTCCACCGAGCTCACTGAGCCCACCGAGTCCACCGGGCTTGGTCAGGCCAGCGCGACGCACGCGCAGAGCCCTGAGTCCTTCGTTATCGATCCGGCCTGTGCGCGCAGTGAGGATCAGACCGGGGAGCCGTGGCCCGTCTATGAGCTCGCCGATGATCTCGTCGAGCAGGCCCTCGGGGTCAGCTGATGTCGGAGTGCGCGCGCAGGAGGTAGTCCAGGTCCGCGGGATGGGCGACCTCGAGCACCTCGATGAGGATGCGGGTCACCAGGTCGGCGGTCTCGTCTGCGTCGGACAGCAGCCTGGCGAAGACGTGATGGCTCTCCTCCCAACCGATCGCCCCCAGGATCCTGCGCTCGGTGGGGCCCAGCAGCACCCGTCCCTGCGCATCGAGCTCAGGCAGCGAGACCTCGACGCCGTCAGAGCGACCGACGAGGACCACGCCCGGCAGGTCCGGGGAGGGGACCGGGGGAGTGACGAGGGACAGTCTCGCCAGCAGCTGCGACCAGCGCCCCTGGGGAACCAGCTCCTCGGGCTTGACCATGGGGAGCGGGGCAGTCAGCAGCAGGGTACCGCCGGAGGGGTCAATGGCGGCCTCGACGGACTCTCCCCTCTGCGCGGGCGGCCTGCACACCTCGTCGAGGAACCGGGCCAGCGACGAGGTGAAGCCCGCCCAGGAACCCAGGTCGACGCGATCCTCGAAGGCACGTGTCAGCGCGGGCGATAGGGAGGTCTCACTCATGCTCCCAAGCCTAGGGTGCCTTGCCGGTCAGTGCTTGGAGCTTGGGGTTGTCGAGGTCTGGGATCACAGGAGGATCACGCCGCGTCCCGGCCATCACAAGCCACATCGACGCTGGGCGTGTCACGGCGGAAAAATGGCGTGTCGGCGCATACGGTGGCCACAACGCCATGAACCCGAGTGCCGTGCTCGGGGCGCAGCAGGGGAGCAACGAGCAGATGATCCGCTTCAACCACGTCTCGAAGGTCTATGACCGGGGGATGCGTCCGGCGCTCGACGACGTCGACATCAAGATCAATCGTGACGAGTTCGTGTTCCTTGTCGGCGCCTCGGGATCGGGCAAGTCGACCTTCCTGAGGCTGGTCATCCGGGAGGAGCGCCCCACCAAGGGACGCATCCACGTCCTGGGACGTGACCTGTCGAAGATCTCCTCGTGGAAGGTGCCCCAGCTGCGGCAGGAGATCGGCTTCGTCTTCCAGGACTTCCGGCTCCTGGAGAACAAGACCGTCCTGGAGAACGTGGCGCTGGCCTCCCAGGTCATCGGTAAGCCGCGCCACTACATCCTCTCCGCTGTGCCCGAGGCCCTCGACCTGGTGGGGCTGGCCGGCAAGGAGAGGCGACTGCCGCACGAGCTCTCCGGGGGCGAGCAGCAGCGCGTGGCGATCGCCCGCGCCATGGTCAACCGGCCCAAGCTCCTCCTGGCCGATGAGCCCACCGGGAACCTGGATCCCTCGACGTCGGTCGGGATCATGCGTCTGCTCGACCGCATCAACCGGCAGGGGACCACGGTCGTCATGGCGACTCACGACGACGAGATCGTCGACCAGATGCGTAAACGCGTCATCGAGCTCAAGGGCGGCGAGGTCGTGCGCGACCAGGACCGCGGTGTCTACGGCTCGGACCGCTGAAGGAGAAGAACTGTGAGACTGCGTTTCGTCCTGTCGGAGACCGCCAAGGGCATGTACCGGAACCTGGCGATGACGGTGTCCGTGATTCTCGTCGCCTTCGTGTCGCTGCTCTTCGTCGGGGCCTCGTCGCTGCTGCAGAGCCAGATCTCGACCATGAAGGGCGACTGGTACGACAAGGTCGAGGTCTCGGTCTACATGTGCCCCAAGTCCTCGGCCTCCTCCAACTGCGCCAACGGCGAGGCCACCGCCGCTCAGATCAGCGAGGTCGAGAACCTCATCACCAGCGGCGCCCCCTCCGGCTACGTCAAGTCTTACCAGATGGAGACCAAGGCCCAGGCCTATCAGAACTTCATGAAGGCCTACGCCAAGTCCGCCGTCGGGAGGAACGCGACGGAGGACATGATGCCCGTGTCCTTCCGCATCAAGCTCAAGGACGCCGAGAACTACAAGCTGGTGGCCGAGCAGTTCGAGGGGCACAGCGGCGTGGAGCGGGTGGTTGACCAGCGCTCCACCCTCGAGCCGCTCTTCCTCGTGATGAACCGGGCCTCCTGGATCACGGGAGGGCTGGCAACCATCATGGCGGTGGCCGCGGTGCTGCTCATCTCGACGACCATCAGGCTGTCGGCCATGTCCCGCTCCCGACAGACCGGGATCATGCGTCTGGTGGGGGCCTCGAACCTCTTCATCCAGCTGCCCTTCATCCTCGAAGGGGTCATCGCCGCCCTCACCGGGGCGATTCTTGCCGTGGCCACGTTGTGGCTGGGAGTCCGCTACGTCGTGGAGGGGTGGCTCGCCTCATCCATCTCCTTCACGAGCGCCTTCATCAGCACCAGGGATGTCCTCTTCCTGTCGCCCTGGCTGATCCTGGCCGCCATCGCCCTGGCCGCGGTCTCCTCCGCCTTATCGCTGTCCAAGTACACGAGGATCTGATCTCACATGCTGTCTCGTCTGTTCCTGCGCCGCTCACGCCGGCGTGCCGCAGTCTGCGCCCTGGCGGCCGCCAGCCTCGTCTTCTTCTACTCCGGGGACATCTCCCTGGCCGATGAGCGAGACGACGCCGTTGCCAAGCAGAACGAGGCGCAGCGCAAGCAGCAGCAGGTGATGTCCTCGCTGGAGGGGGTCAGCGCCGATCTGGGGCAGGCATACATCTCGCTTCAGAATGCCCAGGCCTCCTTGAGCACCGCGGAGACCCAGCTGACCACCGCTGAGACGAATCTGGCCGCCAAGGAGAGGGAGCAGCAGATCGCCAGTGACCGCCTGACCACGGCGCAGAACAGCCTGGAGACGGTCAAGAAGGAGTCCGAGGCGTCCAAGAAGACGGCCGAGGAGACCTCCGACTCGGTGGCGGAGATCGTGGTGTCCACCTATCAGGGGGACAACTCGGTGACCTCCTGGAGCTATGTCCTCGCCTCTCAGGACGTCGAGGAGCTCAGCCAACGCGCCTCAGCGGTTGAGATCGGCTCGGGGGTCCAGGAGGCGGTACTGTCCACCGCCGAGGTCGAGCGCGCTCAGAACGCCAACCGTGAGGCCAGGCAGAATGCTGCCACCACGCGAGTCAGCACGCTCAAGACCGAGGCCGACACCGCTGAGGCGAACGCCAAGGCCGCCCGGGACGCGGCCAAGACCAAGCGGGACGAGGTCGCCAAGCTGGCTGCCCAGAAGAAGTCGGCCGCCGAGGCGCTGGAGAGCCGTAAGAGCGATCTGCAGTCCCAGCTCAACCAGGCCAACGCCGATGCCGCGGCAGCGGCCGCACGAGTCGCCCAGATCGACGCCGCCAACCGGGCCGCGGCCAGCGCCGGAACGATGCCCTCGGTCCCCGCCAGCTCGATCGGCGCCGACTCCCTGGGAAGCGGGTACATCGGGCACCCGATCACCGGCCCGCTCGAGGTGACCTCGCCCTTCGGGTACCGCGTCCACCCGGTCACCGGTGTTGCCACAGGACACCAGGGGGTCGACTTCGCCGCGAGTGAGGGGACGCCTCAGTACGCGGCGGTCTCCGGAGTGGCCACTTACTGGGACTCCGAGTCCTGCGGCATCGGCATTGACATCAACGGTGGCATCATTGACGGGCACTCCTACGTCATCACCCTGTGCCACCTCTCCTCGCGCAGCATCGCCGACGGCCAGCAGGTCAAGCGCGGCGACGTCGTCGGTGCGACCGGCTCAACCGGCTACGCCACCGGGGCGCACGTCCACTTCCAGGTGGCCCAGGACGGGGCGTACATCGACCCGATGTCCCTGCCCGGCTTCTAGCCGGGTCGTTCTTGACGGGGCCCGTAGACTCCTGTCCCTGCGCGTCGTCGTGTCGCGCCACGATGCCCCGGTCGGGCTCGGCCCGCTCGGAGGGGACTCCGGGCCGTGCTGACGGGGAGCGCCAGCCATCCCGTACTCGTGAAAGGACAGGCCGATGACCCCTGCCTCCAAGTCCGCTCGGGCGCCCAAGCCAACGGCCGGGCAGAAGGCGAAGGCCGCCTCCGACGCCCACAAGACGGTGGCCCGGAACCGCAAGGCGACCCACGACTACTTCATCGAGGACCGCTACGAGGCGGGGCTGGTCCTTACCGGCACCGAGGTCAAGGCGCTGCGCATGGGGCGGGCCTCGCTGACCGAGGCCTGGATCGAGATCGACCGCCATGGCGAGGCCTGGCTCCAGGGGGCTCATATCCCCGAGTACCTGCAGGGGACGTGGAACAACCACTCCCCGCGTCGCAAGCGCAAGCTGCTCCTGCACCGCAGCGAGCTGGAACGCCTCGCAACCAGGGTCCAGGCCAAGGGCTACACGGTGGTCCCCCTGGAGCTGTACTTCATCGGGGGACGCGCCAAGCTGGAGATCGCCCTGGCTCGAGGGAAGCAGGACTGGGACAAGCGCCAGGCGCTGCGTGAGGCGCAGGACAAGCGGGAGGCGGCCCGGGCCATGGCAGCCGCCAACCGGCGTCGGGGCTGAGGCAGGAGGGAGCAGGGCTCCTTGAGCGTTTCTACCTGCTGACCGGCCGCGTGAGATATGGAGCAGTAGCCCTCAGTGCTCTCGTCTCCTGGTTCTGCTAGAGTGGCCTGGCTCTGTTGAGAGCGCGTTCCAGGTCTCCTGCGGGAGCCCGGTGACACCTCCATAGGGGATGATCGGTTTCGACGACGGTCGTAGGTTCAGGAGAAGCGGGTCGAGGATGCGCAGTCATCTCGTCAACGCTCTGCGCGAACCAATAGGTGCCGATAACACTCGCACCGACTTCGCCCTCGCCGCCTGAGCGAGCCTCGAAGTCCGTCAGCCCGGGGAGCGCTTCCGCCCCGGTTCCTGGCGTCATCTAGGGAGCCACTGCTGAGAGCCCGTGTCGGTAGGGCTCTCGGGACTTTTCATCGACTGAGCCCGTCGGCGTCCTTGCTCGCGTGAGACGCCGGGGCCGAGAAAAACGCTAGCGAGCTGCACCCGGAGAAGTCCTGTTGTGCGGCCGTCGGACGGGGGTTCGATTCCCCCCATCTCCACCATTACATGAGTTTCCAACGAATAATGCCCGTGGTTACCCGGTGAGGGTACAGGGCGGGTATCACGTTCGGGAACGCAGCATGGAGCCCCTACCACCCATTGCGGGTGGTAGGGGCTCCATTGTGTTGGGTCGGGAAAGCGCCGCCGGGGTCCTTTGTTGTTTGTCTTAGGTGAGGACGGCGAGGAGTGGGGCGTAGTGGTCGGTGATGGCTTTGCGGTAGGCGGGGGTGTCTCCGGCGTGTGCGGCTTGGAGCATGGCTCGGTGGGCTTTGGCGGTGCTGGTGAGGTCTTCGAGCTTGGGGGCGTCCAGGAGGGGGACGGTGAGGGTGTGGATGGCCCAGAAGGCTTCGGTGAGGTGGAGGTAGAGGTGGTTGTCGAGGGGTTGGAGCAGGCGGGTGTGGAAGCAGCGGTCCTGGTCGGTGAAGAGCTTGCCTTGGGAGGCGAGGTGCTCGATGTTGTCGACGAGGGTGTTGAGCTCGGGGTCGTGGCGGTTGTGCCAGGCGTGGGTGACGGGTTCGGCCAGGGCGTTGTCGAGGGTGATGCGTACTTCGACGATGTCGCGTAGTCCGCGGTGGTCGTCTCCGGGGTTGAGGAGGCCTTTGAAGATGAGGGACTCGACCATGGGGCGCATGGAGACTTGGCCGACGAACATGCCGTGTCCGTGGCGTACTTCGACGATGTCGAGGGCGACGAGGGTGCGGACGGCTTCGCGCACGGAGGAGCGGGATACTCCCAGGTCGGTGCACAGCTGGGACTCCGTGGGCAACGCGTCACCAGGATGCAGGCCCTTGGTGAGAATGTAGTTCTTGATCTCGGCCATCGCCGTGGATGACTGAGTCATCGGGGTGGTGGTGAGGCCGGACATGACACCGCGGGATATCTGCATGACCCCATTGTCCGACTTTTGGTTCATTTACGCTGGTGAATGTCGAATCGTCCTCATCCGTGCGATCTCGAGGCATCCGGGCGGACGCCGTACTGAGGGCGGGCGCCATCGAGGGACCCATCGTCGGCCGGCTGGCGGCGGGCACCGGTACCGTAGTTCATTGACTGATTGTGAGTGAGTTGGTGCTACAGCGCTCACAGTGCAACAGTTACGGCATGTCTCGCACGCATGAGGAGCTCCTCGCCCGTCCTGCCTACGACAGTGCCACCGCTGCCCTGCTCGAGCGCATCGAGCCGCTCGGCGTCTTCGGAACCATGACGGTGCAGACGATCCCGAGCTGGCGCGTACCGGCCGACGAGGTCCGGGCGGGTTTCCTGCTCAAGCACCCCGACATCGGCCTGGAGGACGTTGACGTCCTTCGGCAGGACGGGACGACGCTTCCCGCTGCGGTTGCACGAAGCGCCCAGGGCGCCTGTGTGGGCCGCCCCGGCCCCCTGTTCCTCTTTCTGCACGGGGGAGGGCTGGTGATGGGGTGCCGTTTCAATGGTCTGTCGACCGTTGTCCCGTGGCTGCGGCGGTACGGGGGCGTCATCGTCAGCCCCGAGTACCGTCTGGCTCCCGAGGATCCGGCACCGGCCGGCGTCGAGGACTGCTACACCACTTTGTGCTGGGCGGTCGAGCACGCCGAGGAGCTCGGTGCCGATCCGGAGCGCGTCATCGTCGTCGGGCCTAGTGCCGGGGGCGGGCTGAGCGCCGGCACGCTGCTCATGGCGCGAGACAGGCGGGGGCCGGCCGTTCTCGGCGGGCTGCTGGACTACCCCATGCTGGATGACCGCACCGGCATGCCGCACTGGCAGGGATCGGTCTCGGCGCGTCAGTACCCGCACGACGGCACCTGGCCGACGGCGTACAACAACGTCGCCTGGGACGCGGCGCTGGGGGAGCGGCGAGGCACGGAATCGGTCACCCCCTATGAGGCCCCCGCCCGTGCCGCCTGGCTGGGCGGGCTGCCGCCGCTGTTCATCTCGGTGGCCTCCGCAGAGGTCTTCCGGGACGAGGACGTCGCCTTCGCCTCCAGGGTATGGCGCGATGGCGGAGATGCCGAGCTGCACGTCTACCCCGGGGGCACTCACGCCATGGAGTTCGTCAACGCGCGATGGCTCGCGCAGGGGCTGACGGCGGCACGCGACCTGTGGATGGACAGGCTGCTTCGTCCGGAGGACCCGCGCCTCAATGTCGTGGCCGTGGCGCAGGCCGGCACCTATCCGGCCCTGACGGAGGAGTTCTCCGCTGGGTTGTCTTAGGTGAGGACGGCGAGGAGTGGGGCGTAGTGGTCGGTGATGGCTTTGCGGTAGGCGGGGGTGTCTCCGGCGTGTGCGGCTTGGAGCATGGCTCGGTGGGCTTTGGCGGTGCTGGTGAGGTCTTCGAGCTTGGGGGCGTCCAGGAGGGGGACGGTGAGGGTGTGGATGGCCCAGAAGGCTTCGGTGAGGTGGAGGTAGAGGTGGTTGTCGAGGGGTTGGAGCAGGCGGGTGTGGAAGCAGCGGTCCTGGTCGGTGAAGAGCTTGCCTTGGGAGGCGAGGTGCTCGATGTTGTCGACGAGGGTGTTGAGCTCGGGGTCGTGGCGGTTGTGCCAGGCGTGGGTGACGGGTTCGGCCAGGGCGTTGTCGAGGGTGATGCGTACTTCGACGATGTCGCGTAGTCCGCGGTGGTCGTCTCCGGGGTTGAGGAGGCCTTTGAAGATGAGGGACTCGACCATGGGGCGCATGGAGACTTGGCCGACGAACATGCCGTGTCCGTGGCGTACTTCGACGATGTCGAGGGCGACGAGGGTGCGGACGGCTTCGCGCACGGAGGAGCGGGATACTCCCAGGTCGGTGCACAGCTGGGACTCCGTGGGCAACGCGTCACCCATCTGCAGACCGGAGCGCAGGATGTAGTTCTTGATCTCCGCCATCGTGGCTTCCGCCTGGGTAGTGGGCGACGCCATCAGCGTGGAGTAGGGGCCATGAGGGATGATCGGCTCATCGACTGCGGACGTGAGGTTCATCTCTTTTCCTGTGGTGGTGGTTGCTTGCGGCGTGGAGGCTCTGTTCATGGTGCTGCTCTTCTTGGTGTCGGCCACGGTTCTTGCTCTGTCAATCATTGTTGGTCACTACGATGTGATTCCGCTCGTCGAACGACTCGCCCAGGCGGTGGGGCGGCAGTTCGCGAACGCCTTGCCTGCGAGGTCGTGAGTGGTCTGGACGCTCTGACTTCTGCTACAGTCATCCTACCAACGTCAGACATAAGACGTCAGACATCAGGAGAGAATCAATGGCGATCACAACTCCGGCGGGTACCAGCCGCCGCAACTTCATCAGGCTGACCGGCACCCTGGGTGTGGCTGCCGGCCTTGCGGCCAGTGTGGCGGCGTGCGGCAAGGGGGGTAAGGCGGCGAGCAAGGACGGTGTCATCACGGCGGGCATCTCCTACGAGCTGGGCACCAACGGCTACGACCCCGCGTCGACCACCGCCGCTCTCACGATTGCGGCCAACTGGCACACCATGGAGGGGCTCACCGAGATCCACCCGGCGACCCGTAAGGTGTACGCGGCTCTGGCGGCGGAGATGCCCAAGAAGATCGACGACACCACCTACGAGGTGACGCTGCGCAAGGATGCGAAGTTCTCCAACGGCTCGCCCGTGACCACCGAGGATGTCCTCTACTCCTTCCAGCGCGTGATCGACCCGGCCAACAAGTCGTTGTACGCCCAGTTCCTGTCCTTCATCGACAAGGTGGAGGCCAAGGATGCCAGCACCATCACCTTCAAGCTCAAGCACGCCTTCGTGCTCCTGCCTGAGCGTCTCAGCGTCGTCAAGATCGTCCCCAAGGCGGTTGTCGAGGTCGACCCCAAGAACTTCACGTACAAGGTCGTCGGCACTGGGCCCTACAAGATGACGGACAACGGTGCGGCGAAGCAGGTCATCGTGTTCGAGCGCAATGACCACTACAACGGTCCGTACCCGGCGCTGGTCAAGACCATGAAGTGGAACATCATGCCTGATGACACCACCCGCACCAACGCCATGACCTCGGGGACGGTACAGGCCATCGATGCAGTGCCTGCGGCCAACCTGCCGACCTTCACGGAGCCGGTCAAGGTGTCGGCGCTGCAGGGATTCGGCCTGCTCTTCGCCATGTTCAACACCTCGACGTTCTCCGACGTCAAGGCCCGTCAGGCGGTGCTCTACGCCCTGGACTACGACAAGATCTGCAAGGACGTCATGGCCGGGCTGGCGACGCCGGCGACCTGCTTCCTCCAGGAGGGGCACCCCGCGTACAAGAAGGCCAAGACGGTCTACTCCAAGGATCTCGACAAGGCCAAGGCCCTCTTGGCTGAGGCGGGGATCACCAGTATCAGGGTGCTGTGCTCGGACCACGGCTGGTTCTCCGGGGTGCGTCCGGTCATTCGGGAGAACCTCGAGGCCCTCGGGGTGACGGTCACCTACGACGAGAAGAAGTCGCTTGATCTGTACAACTTCATTGACTCCAAGGATGGGGCGAAGGCGTGGGACGTCGTCATCGCGCCCGGGGATCCCTCGGTCTTCGGTGATGATGCGGACCTGCTCATGCGCTGGTGGTATGAACAGCCTGTATGGACCGAGAAGCGCATGCACTGGAAGGACTCTGAGGGGCAGAAGGCGATCTATGCGCTGCTCGAGGAGGGGGCCAAGCTCGAGGGTGACAAGCAGATCGCCAAGTGGCAGGAGGCCTTGGACAAGATCTCGGAGGAGGTCCCCCTCTATCCGATCTTCCACCGCAAGAGCCCGATTGCCTACAACTCCTCGACCCTCAAGGACTTCCAGCCGATCAAGCTGACTGCCCTGTCCTTCGTGGGGACGGGGTCGACCAAGTCCTGAGAATCGCGCACGGGCGGTGTGGCTACCACTAGAAGGTGCCGCGCCGCCCGCGTTGCGCTCGTGGCGTCAGTGTGTTCGAGGTGAAAGTAACGGACTTGCGATCTGACGTCAGACATCAGACAATTGGAGTGGTGGTCGACCTTGCGACCGCCACGTCACCCAGCCGCCCGCTTAAGGCGGCAGGACGCTAACGCAAAGGAGCATTTCAGTGTCCAACCTCATCCGCCTGATCGGACGGCGCCTGGTCGCGCTGCCGGTCATGGTGCTGGGCGTGACGCTGCTCGTCTTCGTCGTCATGTCGTTCTCCTCGGCAGACCCGGCGCGCCTCGCGCTGGGTGAGTCGGCCACGCCAGACGCCCTCGAGCAGTACCGAGTCGCCCACCACCTCAACGATCCCCTCCTTCAGCGGTACTGGGACTACCTCGTGGGCCTGGTCCACGGAGACCTCGGCACCTCCTTCACCGGAGTTGATACTTCCCAGCGGGTTGCCGAGGCCTTCCCCATCACGCTCCAGCTGACCTTCATCGGAATCTTCGCCGCCGTCATCGTGGCCACGGTCCTGGGCATCACTGCGGCCCTCTATCGCGACAAGTGGCAGGACCAGGTCATCCGCGTCATCTCCATCGCGTGCCTCGCCACCCCGTCCTTCTGGCTCGCCCTGCTGCTCATTCAGTGGTTCTCCACGGTCCCGGGCGGCACGGGGACCTTCCCTGCGCTGGTTGCCGAATGGGTGCCTCTTGATGAGGATCCTGCTGCCTATGTCAATCAGATCTTCCTGCCGGCCCTGGCCATCGCGGTTCCCAATGCCGGATCGTTGACCCGTGTGGTGCGTACCGCCATGGTCGAGGAGCTCGACCGCGACTACGTGCGCACCGCCATCGGCGGCGGTGTCCCCAGGAACGTCGTCGTGGCTCGCAACGTGCTGCGCAACGCGCTCATCACGCCACTGACCGTGCTGGGCCTGCGCTTCGGCTACGCCATGGGTGGCGCCGTCGTCATCGAGATGATCTTCAACATCCAGGGGATGGGCAAACTCATCTACGAGGGCATCACCAGTAATGACGTGAACGTCGTTCAGGGAGTCTCCATCACGGTGGCACTGGCCTTCATCATCATCAACATTGTTGTTGACATGCTCTACGTCCTCGTCAACCCACGAATCAGGAGCATCTGATGCTGCACCGCTCCACACTGGACAAGGCCTCCAAGCCCGGGACCCGCTTTCAGGGCTGGAAGGCGCTTCCCCTGGGTTCCAAGATCGCTGTCGTCGTGCTCGGCCTCATCGCTCTCATCGCCATCCTGGCCCCCGTCGTCGCCCCCTACTCTCCTAACGAGACCGGGCTCGCGGTGGCCAAGTCGACCGCCAATATCGAGGGCGCTGGCAACCTGACCACCAGCGACCTCTCCGTGGCCCCGTCGATGTCGCACCTGTTCGGCACCGACGACACAGGCCGCGACATCTTCTCCCGCGCCGTCTACGGCTCCAGGGTCTCGCTGGTCGTCGGCCTGACGGCCACGGGCCTGGCCCTCCTGGTGGCCTCGGTCCTCGGTGCCGTCGCCGCCACCTCCCGCAAGTGGATCGCTGAGACCCTCATGCGCGTGCTCGACGTCGTCATGTCCTTCCCCGGCATCGCTCTGGCGGCCGTCCTCGTCTCGGCGATGTCGACCCGCCTGCCGATGCTGCCGGTCATCATCGTCTCCATCGGCATCCTCTACATCCCCCAGCTCACCCGCGTGGTGCGCGCCAACATCATCTCCCAGTTCGGCGAGGACTATGTGGCCGCCTCCAAGGTGATGGGCGCCCCGGTGCCGTGGATCCTCCTCAAGCACGTGGCCCGCAACTGCATCGCCCCCATCATGGTCTTCGCGACCGTCCTGGTGGCCGACGCGATCGTCTTCGAGGCCTCGCTGTCCTTCATCGGTGCGGGCATCAAGTCCGTCAACACCCCGACCTGGGGCAACATGCTCGCCGAGGGCAAGAAACTGCTCCTGTCGGGCCACTGGTGGCCGACCTTCTTCCCCGGCCTGCTCATCCTCATCACCACCCTGTGCCTCAACATCCTGTCCGAGGGGCTCACTGATGCGATGGCCTCCCCGCGCATCAAGGCCAAGCCTGACGTCCAGGCCGATGAGGAGGCCATGGAGGCCCAGGAGACCCTGAACGCCTGGGACGACGCCGCTGAGGCGGTGGTCGCCAACGCCTCCGTCGCCGACGGGGACGACGCCACGAATGGGTTCAGCTCACTGACCGGCGTCGCCGCCCCGGCAACCGAGGATGTTCCTCTGTCCGAGCGGCTCAGCTCCCTACGGGTGGCCGAGCTCGCCCGGCGAGACCGCCTGGTTTACGAGGACACCGGCGAGGACCCGGTTCTGGAGGTCAAGAACCTCACGATCGCCTTCCCCGAGCAGCACGGTGAGGTCAACATCGTCGATGGCGTCTCCTTCTCCGTGCGTCCCGGCGAGACCATGGGCCTGGTGGGCGAGTCCGGCTGCGGCAAGTCCATCAGCTCGATGGCCGTCATGGGGCTGCTGCCTCCCTCGGCCCGGATCTCCGGTGAGATCCTCTTCAAGGGACGCAACATCCTTGAGATGACGCCGGCTGAGCACAACGCGCTGCGTGGTCACGAGATGAGCATGGTCTACCAGGACGCTCTGTCCTCACTGAACCCCTCCATGCTCATCCGCACCCAGATGGCCCAGCTGAGCGCGCGCGGAGGTACCCGTAGCGCCTCCGAGCTGCTCGAGCTGGTGGGACTCGACCCCAAGCGCACGCTGCGCAGCTACCCGCACGAGCTCTCCGGCGGTCAGCGTCAGCGCGTCCTCATCGCCATGGCGCTGACCCGAGACCCCTCCCTGGTGCTGGCCGACGAGCCGACGACCGCCCTGGACGTGACCGTTCAGAAGCAGGTCATCGACCTGCTCAACGAGCTGCGTGAGAAGCTCGGCTTCGCGATGGTCTTCGTCTCGCACGACCTGGCTCTCGTGGCCAAGCTGGCGCACCGGATCACCGTGATGTATGCGGGCCAGGTGGTTGAGCAGGCGCCCACCAGCGAGCTGCTGGCCAACCCGGTTCACGAGTACACCCGGGGCCTCCTCGGCGCGGTGCTCTCCATCGAGGCCGGCTCCAAGCGACTCCACCAGGTGCGAGGGGTCGTCCCCTCACCCAGCGAGTTCGTCAAGGGCGACCGGTTCGCCCCGCGATCGTCCCACCCGACGGTCGGACTTGAGACCCGTCCGGTGCTCAAGCCCGTGCCGGGCACGACGGAGCACAGCTACGCCATCACCCCCGAGCTCGAGGCTCTGCTCGCGAAGGAGAAGCACTGATGTCCCCCAACACGTCTGCATCGTCCTCATGGAGCGAGGACCAGCCGGTCGTCGAGCTCAGGAACGTTAACGTCATCCACAAGTCCCGTACCGGTGGCCTGTTCCACCCGGACACGGTTCACGCGGTCAACGATGTCTCGCTGTCCGTCAAGCGCGGAGAGACTCTGGGACTCGTGGGGGAGTCGGGTTGCGGTAAGTCCACAACGGCCCGAGTCATGGTGGGGCTGCAGCCGGTCACCTCCGGTGAGGTCATCTTCAAGGGTCGTCCCTTGGGGCGCTCGGCCTCGGACCGTCGCGATCTGGGACGCAGTATCTCGGTGGTCTTCCAGGACCCGGCCACGGCCCTCAACCCGCGCATGATCGTGCACGACGCGCTCATTGACCCGCTCAACGTGCACGGAATCGGGTCGCCCAAGGAGCGTGAGGCCAAGGTGCGCGACCTGCTCCACCTGGTCGGGCTGCCCCCCAGCGCACTCAACGTGCTGCCTCGGCAGATCTCCGGTGGTCAGCGCCAGCGCGTCGCCATCGCCCGAGCGCTCGCCCTGGACCCCGACATCATCGTGGCCGACGAGCCCACCTCCGCACTGGACGTCTCGGTGCGCGCCCAGGTGCTCAACCTCCTCCAGGACCTCAAGGCCTCCTTGGGACTGGGGCTGGTGTTCATCAGTCACGACATCAACACGGTGCGCTACGTCTCGGACCGGATCGCCGTCATGTACTTCGGCAAGATCCTCGAGCTCAACACCACTGAGGAGATCTTCAACAACCCTCAGGAGGAGTACACGCGCACTCTGCTGTCGGCAGTGCCCTCGCTACTCGATGTGTGAGTAGACGGCGCCCGGTCGCGGCCGGCGGCGTTAGCACCTCCAGGTGAGGGGCGTACCCACTGGGTCCGCCCCTCACCGGTACATCAGGTCGCCAGCAAACTCAGGCACCGGGGTGGCGCCAACCGGGAGCATCTGCAACAATACCCCGTGACGTCAGATGTCAGACGTCCGATATCCTTTCAATGAAGAGAGTCACCACAATGGACAACCGTTTCACCGGCGTCATCCCGCCGGTCGTCACCCCTTTCACCGCCGCGGGCGAGGTTGACTTCGACAGCCTGGACAAGGTCGTCGAGCACCTCATCGCCGGTGGTGTCAACGGCCTGTTCGCCCTGGGGTCCTCCGGAGAGGTCGCCTACCTCACTGACGTCCAGCGCGACGCCGTCATCGAGCGGGTCGTCAAGACCGCGGCAGGACGCGTCCCGGTGCTCGCCGGTGCCATCGACACCACCGCCCACCGGGTCATTGACCAGGCTCGTCGGGCAGCCGCCCTGGGCGCCGAGGCGATCGTGGCCACCTGCCCGTTCTACGCGCTCAACGACGCCGAGGAGATCAAGGCTCACTTCCGCGCCATCGCCGCGGCCATCGACGTCCCCGTCTTCGCCTACGACGTCCCCGTGCGCCTCGGCGGCGCCAAGCTCGGTTGCGAGCTGCTCGTCGAGCTGGGCAAGGAGGGTGTCCTGGCCGGTGTCAAGGACTCCTCCGGCAACGACGTCGCCTTCCGCAGGCTGGTGGCCGCCAACGAGGCCGCGGGCCACCCCCTGGCCCTTCTGACCGGCCACGAGTGTGTCGTCGACGGCATGCTGCTGCTGGGTGCCGACGGCCTCGTCCCCGGATACGGCAACGTGGACCCGGTCCGCTACGCCGAGATGTGGAAGGCCTCCCGCGACGGGGCGTGGGACGAGGTGCGCCGCCTCCAGGACGAGGTCTGCGCCGGCTTCGAGATCGTCTTCGTGCCCCAGGGCCGTTCGGCCGACGCGACCGGCATCGGCGCCTTCAAGACCGCCATGGAGGCTATCGGGATCATCGCCACCAACGAGATGGCCTTCCCCGTCAAGGCGCTCGAGGGCGAGACCAAGGAGCGGGTCCTGGAGATCGTCAAGGCCCAGGGCCTCATCTGACGTCCCGGCGGCTGCATGGCCGGTGGTCGCGGCACCGACCGATCCGGACATGCAGCCGCCGTGGCAGCGGCGAGGCCCGGAGCCTCGCACCAGGCGGCCTCCTGCGGCCGCCCCTCATTCATTTTTCACCCCGGCGCGCCAGCGCCCAGCATCCCGTCGGAGAGCGTCATGAGTCAGGATGTCCTCCCATCCACCCACCTTGCCCCATCATCATCGTCGTCCGGTCAGGCCCCGCTCGTCGTCGGACTCGACCTGGGGGGCACCAAGATGGCCGCCGCACTGGTCGACTCCGGCGGGACCCTGCAAGGACCGGTGAGCTCCTGCCCGACCCCGGCTCACGAGGGCCCCTCCGCCATGCTCGACGCCATCAGCGGCCTGATCGCGACGGTCGTCGAGACCGGAACGCACCAGGAGCCCGGCAAGGCCGCGGCGATCACGGCGGTCGGAATCGGCACCGCCGGCGTCGTCGACGTCGAGCGGGGGACCATCCTGTCGGCCACTGACGCCATCACCGGATGGGCCGGCACGCAGGTCGCCGCCGGCGTTCGCGAGCGGCTCGCCGCACAGGGGCTGGGTGAGCTGCCGATCCACGTCGAGAACGACGTCGACGCCTACGCCGCCGGAGAGGCCTGGCTCGGTGCCGGCACCGGGGCCGAGGTCGTCCTCATGGTGGCGGTGGGCACCGGGGTCGGCGGCGCCCTCGTCCTCGATGGGCGAACCCGCAGGGGCGCCCATCACGTGGCCGGCGAGATCGGCCACGTCCCCGTCCCCGGGGCCCAGGGCGAACCCTGCACCTGCGGCAGGACGGGGCACCTGGAGGGCATCACCGCCGGACCCCAGATCCACCGCCGCTACCTGGCCAAGGGTGGAGACCCCGACGTTCCCGACGCCCGCGGGGTCGAGGAGCGCGCCGCTGCCGGGGACGACATCGCCGCGGAGGTCTACCGCGACTCGGCCGCCTGCCTGGGCAGAGCCCTGGCAGGACTGGTCACCGTGATCGACCCCGACGTCGTCGTCGTCTCCGGTGGCCTGGCCCGCGCCGGTGACCTGTGGTGGGAGCCCCTTCGGCAGACCTTCGCCGCAGAGATCATCGACCCCCTGGCTCCCATCAGGATCCTTCCCGCCACCCTGGGGACCACCGCGCCGATCGTCGGCGCGGCTCGCGGTGCCCTCGCCCTGGCCGCCAGTAACGACAACCACCGCCCCTAGCCGCCGGGCTTGGGCGCCATCAGACAGGACACACCTATGACCGAGCAGTCATCTTCACAGCCGTCAACGCAGGCGCAGGGCGCCACGGCGGGGGACCACCCAGTTCTGGAACGCCTCAGGGGAGGGCTCATCGCCTCCGCCCAGGCCTACCCGGGCGAGCCCATGCGCGACCCCCGCACCATGGACCAGGTGGCCCAGGCCTGCGTCGCCGGCGGCGCCGTCGGCATCCGTGCACAAGGACTGGCGGACCTGGCCCTCATCTGCCAGCACGTCGACGTCCCCGTCATCGGCCTGTGGAAGGACGGGCACGACGGCGTCTTCATCACCCCGACCCTCACTCACGCCATCGCCGTGGCCGCCACCGGAAGCCAGATCGTGGCGCTGGACGGCACCCGGCGCCCCCGCCCCGACGGGCTGAGCCTGGCCCAGACCGTCGAGGGGCTGCGAGCGGCCCGCCCCGAGGTCCTCATCATGGCCGACTGTGGCTCCCTGGATGACGCCAAGGCCGCACAGGACGCGGGAGTGGACATCCTGGGGACCACCCTGGCCGGCTACACCGGGGAGCGTCCCAAGACCGACGGGCCCGACCTCGAGCTCGTCGACCAGGTCGCCGGTATCGCGGAGGTCCCGCTGGTGGTGGAGGGCAGGGTCCACACGCCCGCGCAGGCGGCCGCCGCCATGGAGCACGGCGCCTTCGCCGTCGTCGTCGGAACCGCCATCACCCACCCGACGACCATCACCTCGTGGTTCGCCGGCGCGCTGCCCGGTGCCCTGTGGAAGCAATGAGCGGAAGGGCGCAAGGAAACGGCGGCGTTCCGCGACTCGCTCCGTGTGTGACGGATGTGACTGCTGTGGCGCAAATGTGCGAATTGTTACTCGCTACCCAGCGCGACACTCCGGTCTGACCTGACAAACCCAAGGTTTTATGCGTAGCGTTGCCAGAAGTGGCACCACACAAGGGTGTCCGTCCACGATCGAGAGGGAAGACATGTCCGTCAACCGCACCGAGCTCATCGCCGCCATCGCCGAGAAGGCCGGCCTGACCAAGACCGACGCCGACGCCTTCCTGGGAGCCTTCCAGGATGTCCTCGTTGAGAACGTCGCCAAGGGTGAGGCCGTGAAGATCACCGGCCTCATGGGTATCGAGCGCGTCGAGCGTGCCGCACGCACTGGCCGCAACCCCCGCACCGGTGAGGAGATTCAGATCCCCGCCGGCTACGGTGTCAAGGTCACCGTCGGCTCCTCGCTGAAGAAGGCTGTCGCCGAGTGATACGTGGGGCCGCGCCCCTGATGTCCTGATTCCGGCCCGTTGCCGCCCAGTCGAGGCGCGGCAACGGGCCGAATCGTGTTCTCCTGCGGTTCCCTCCTCATCGGGCTGATGAGACTCAGGGCGGTTCTCCGGGAGGATGTCGGGATCAGTGATCTCCTCCCTGCGGCGGAGGGCTGAATAGGATAAGGCTTTTACAGTGGAAACATGTCTGCTTCCACATTCGCGGTGAGCTCGCCCGCCGGCACAGACGCGGTTGCCGCATTGGCCGGGGCCTCGCCCGCTCCTGCCTCCGTTCCAGCACTTCAGATGAGGGGGCTGGTCAAGGCCTTCGATCGTAAAGTCGCGGTGGATCGGTTGAGCCTCGACATTCCCGTGTCCAGCTTCTACGGCATCGTCGGCCCCAACGGAGCGGGCAAGACGACCAGCCTGTCGATGGCCACCGGCCTGCTGCGACCCGACGCCGGTCAGGTACTCGTTCATGGCGTCGACGTGTGGACGCAGCCTCAGCGGGCCAAGACCCTCCTGGGGGTCCTGCCCGACGGGCTGCGCACCTTCGACCGACTCAACGGTCTTGAGCTCGTCACCTACTCCGGACTCCTGCGTGGGCTCGAGCGCGACGTCGTCGTGCCCCGGGCGACCGAGCTGGTCAAGGTACTGGGGCTGTGGGATGCCGGAACCACCCTGGTCGCCGACTACTCGGCGGGTATGCGCAAGAAGATCCACCTGGCCTGTGCCATGGTGCACTCGCCCTCCATCCTGGTCCTGGATGAGCCCTTCGAGGCTGTCGACCCGATCTCCGCCCAGACGATCCAGGCGATTCTGCGGGACTACGCCGCCGCCGGCGGCACGGTGGTCATCTCCAGCCACGTCATGGCCACGGTGCAGCGCCTGTGCGACCACGTGGCCATCATCAATGCCGGCAGGGTCGTCGCCGCAGGCACGACGGAGCAGGTCGCCGCCGGCGCGGACCTTGAGCAGCGCTTCACCGAGTTGGTGGGGGGCCACGTGCGAACGGAGGGACTGTCATGGTTGCGACCCTCGTCAAGCTGAAGTGGCGTCTGACCCTCAACGCGCTGACCAAGAACATCTGGGCCATCATCGGGACCGTGTTCGGGGCCCTCTACGGTATCGGGGCGCTCGTCATGGTGCTGGCCGGCGCCGTCGGACTGGGGCTCAAGGCCGCCCCTGACGTCATCGGGCTGGTTCTCGGGGCTCTCGGGGCGCTGTTGGTGGCCGGTTGGGCCGTGGTGCCACTGCTCGTCACCGGGGTCGACTCCACCCTGGACCCCCGCGCCATGGCGGCCTGGGCCGCTCCGTCCAGAGGGCTGGCGCTCGGCCTGGTGGCCGCCGGCGCCCTGGGGATCCCCGGTTGCATCACGGCTGCCGTCTGCCTCATCCCGGTCCTCACCTGGCTGCTGGCGGGCCAGCTCGCGGCGGCGCTCCTGGCGCTGCTGTGCGCTCCGGCCGCCCTGGCCACCTGCGTCCTGCTGTCCCGGATCATCGTGACGGCCGCGGGCATCTCCTCCTCGCGCCGTGGGCGTGAGACGACGGCGATCATCGCCTTTGTCGCCTTCTTGGTGGTGACGCAGGCACCGAATCTCATCCCCCGGATCCTCGGGGACGATCTCACCGGCTTTCTTCAACAGCTCCGGGCTCTGGCCAAGGTCATGGGTCTGAGCCCCTTCGGGTGGGCCTTCGCGGCCCCTGGCCTCATGGCCGCCGGTTCCGTGCCGGCGGCACTGGTACTGGCGGTCGGAGCGTGGCTCCTCCCGGTGATCCTGCTGCCCCTGTGGCAGCGCGTGGTGGGCAAGGTGATGACCTCTCCGGGGACGTCGCACACCCGGATGCGGGCCTACGCAGCCGGTAGCGCGGATTCCGACGCACAGAATCAGGGCCTGCCCGACGTGCTGCCGTGGGCCCGCAGGCTCAGCGCCGCCCTGCCCGCCCCCGCCGCCGCCGTGGCGGCCCGCAGCCTGCGCTACTGGCGCACCGATCCCAGGTACCTGGTTCAGTTCCTGTCCGCCCTGCTCCTTCCCGTTGTGATCGTTCTGGGTCCTGCTCTCAACTCCAGTCGGTTCTCCGCCGGCGTCAACGGTCAGCCAATGGACATCAGCTTCGCCCTCGGGCACGCGCCGGCCCCGCTGCTGTTCATGGCTCCCGCCCTGGCCGTCTTCATGGGATGGGTGATCCACGATGACCTCGGCCTGGACTCCACCGCCCTGTGGAGTCATATCAGCGCTGGGATCCGTGGGGCCCACGACCGTCTGGGGCGGGTGGTCGGGGCGGCCGTGTGGCAGGTTCCTGCGCTGGTCGTCATTGACCTGCTCATGGTCGCGTGGACAGGACGATGGGAGGCGCTGCCCGCCGTCACCGGCGCCTGCCTGGCGCTCTACGGCTGTGCGCTGGCCTGGTCCTGCCTCGCCAGCGTCCTGCTGCCCTACGAGACACTCGCCCCCGGGGACAGCCCCATGCGCTCGCGGACCTCGGGGACGGCCTTCCTGGCCGCGCTCATTCAGATGGCGGCGATCCTGCTTCTTCTGGCCGTGTGCTCCCCGGTCCTGGGTGCGGCGGTCTACGGCGTCGTCCAGGGGGCGCCGGTGTGGGGCTGGGTGGCGCTCATCGCGGGGGTCGTGTGGTGCGGTCTGCTGCTGTGGGGTGGAGTCGTCTTCGGCGGGCGGGTGCTGGATCGGCGAGGGCCTCAGGTTCTTGCCACGATCCGCACCTGGCCGGGACACTCCCAACCGGTGTGATCGCCCTGGTCACACCGCAACGGAGTGATTGATTCTGATGACTCGGGGTAGGATTGCTTTAAAGTCGCTCACTCAGTGAGTGGGTCTCAGAGATCTGTGAACCCCATACCACCAGTTGTTGTGTCAGAGAGGACATCACCGTGCAGCTTGTCATTCTGGATTCCGCGCAGGCGATCGCGCAGCGGGCGGCCGATGAGATCGAGGCGCTGCTCAAGGACAAACCGGCAGCCGTGCTGGGGACCGCCACAGGCTCCTCGCCCCTGCCCCTGTACGACGAGCTCACCGCTCGCTGCGCCGCCGGACGCCTCAGCTTCGCCGAGGTCACCGGATTCATGCTCGACGAGTACGTCGGCCTGCCCGCAGGCCACCCGGAGCGCTACGCCACCTTCATGGAGACCAATCTGCGCTCCCGCGTCGACATGCGCCCCGGCGCCCTCCACGGCCCGGACGCGCTGAGCGAGGATCTTGAGGCCGCCTGCCGGGAATACGAGGCGCAGATGGCTGCGGCCGGATACTGCGACCTGCAGATCCTCGGCATCGGCTCCGACGGGCACATCGGGTTCAACGAGCCCGGCGGAGCCCTCGACTCGCGCACGCACGTCGGCGAGCTCCATGAGCAGACCCGCCGGGACAACGCCCGCTTCTTCGGCGGTGACGTCGAAGCCGTGCCCACCCAGTGCATCACTCAGGGGCTGGCCACCATCATGGAGGCCCGCAAACTGGTCCTCATCGCCACCGGCGAGGGCAAGGCCGAGGCCATCGCCCAGCTCGTCGAAGGGGAGGTCAGCACCCAGTGGCCGGCGACCGTCATGCAGCGTCACGACGACGCCCTCGTGCTGGTCGATCCCGCTGCCGCCAGCCGGCTCACCTCGACGCACTGACGACGGCGCAGGCTCTCCTCAAGGGAGAGCCTGCCCACAGGGGCGGGGCGGGCGACTGCCGGTGCGCGCTGTCCGACCTACACTGGGCGGCATGACAGACGTCCTCGCCAGTGCCGATCCCGGATCGCCCGGAGCCCCGACAGACCCGGCCGCCGAGCCTACCCAGGGCGTCGGTACGGCTGTCCTGGAGCGCGAGGAGCTCCAGTCGACCGACGACGGCGACGCCGACCGCTTCGCCCACTACGTCCGCAAGGACAAGATCGCCGCGGCCGCTGTCACCGGGCGGCCCGTCGTCGCCCTGTGCGGCAAGGTGTGGACGCCCGGGCGCGACCCGTCGAAGTACCCGGTGTGCCCCACCTGCAAGTCCATCTACGAGGAGATGCGCAACGGGGAGGGCTCCGGCGACGGCAAGGGGCCTCGCTTCCCCCGCTTCCCGTTCGGGCGAGGCGGTCGGTGAACGCCGCCCGCGGCGGCCAGGCGACCCACCCCACTCCGACGCGAGCCTCGACGTCGGCGGCCCAGAACCTCTCCCCGGCCTACCCGCGCCGCGCCGCCTGGGGGACAGCAGGTTCACTGCGTGCCTGGCAGGCCGCTGCGCTCGGGCAGTACCTGGAGACGATGCCCCAGGACTTTCTGGCGGTGGCCACCCCCGGGGCCGGCAAGACGACCTTCGCGCTGCGAGTGGCCACCGAGCTGCTCAGCTCCGGAGACGTCCACAAGGTGACGATCGTCTGCCCCACTGAGCACCTCAAGTACCAGTGGGCCGAGGCCGCCGCCCGCGTCGGCATCCATATCGACCCCTCCTACTCCAACTCTCAAGGGGCACTCGGCTCGCGCTTCGACGGCGTCGCCCTGACCTACGCCCAGGTGGCCGCCAACGCCAACCTGCACCGCGCCCGCACCGACCAGGCCCGCACCCTGGTCATCCTCGACGAGATCCACCACGGGGGAGACGCCCTGAGCTGGGGTGACGCGATCCGGGAGGCCTTCACCCCGGCGCGGAGGCGACTGGCCCTGACCGGAACGCCCTTCCGCTCCGACACCTCCCCGATCCCCTTCGTGCGCTACAAGGAGGACGCCTCCGGGGCGAAGCGCTCCCAGGCGGACTACTCCTACGGCTACTCCGACGCGCTGCGCGACGGAGTCGTGCGCCCGGTGATGTTCATGTCCTACTCGGGGCAGATGCGGTGGCGCACCAAGGCCGGTGACGAGGTCGCGGCGCGCCTGGGCGAGCCCCTCACCAAGGATCTGGAGTCCCAGGCCTGGCGCACTGCGCTCGACCCGGCGGGGGAGTGGATCCCCGCGGTCCTGGCCGCCGCCGACCAGCGCCTGACCGAGGTGCGCCGCCAGGTCCCCGACGCCGGAGCCCTCGTCATCGCCTCCGACCAGGCCAAGGCCCGCGCCTACGCCAAGCAGCTTCGCGCCATCACCGGCGAGGCCCCCACCGTGGTCCTCTCCGACGACAACGGCGCCTCCAGCCGCATCGAGGCCTTCTCCGCCTCGACCGACCGCTGGCTGGTGGCCGTGCGCATGGTCTCCGAGGGAGTGGACGTGCCCCGCCTGGCCGTGGGCGTCTACGCCACCTCCACCTCCACCCCGCTCTTCTTCGCCCAGGCCGTGGGGCGCTTCGTGCGCTCGCGGGCCAGGGGGGAGACCGCCTCGGTGTTCCTCCCCTCGGTCACGCCGCTGCTGGCCCTGGCCGGGGAGATGGAGGTGGCCCGTGACCACGTCCTGAGCCGCCCCGACTCTGCGGCGCAGGAGGACGCCCTGTTCAGCCCCGAGGACCGGCTCCTCGCCGAGGCCAACAAGACTGAGAACGCCTCGGCCGAGCTGCTGCCGGGCTTCGAGGCCATGGACAGCCAGGCCGAGTTCGACCGCGTGCTCTTCGACGGCGGCGAGTTCGGCACCGGCGCCATGGTGGGCAGCATCGAGGAGCAGGAGTACCTGGGGCTGCCCGGTCTGCTGGAGCCCGAACAGGTGACCGCCCTGCTGCGCCAGCGCCAGGACAAGCAGATCGCCTCCCAGAAGAAGCAGGCCGCAGCCGAGGCGCAGAGGCGCAAGAACTCAGGCGTCGACGACGCCCGGCGGCGGGCAGCGGCCCGTAAGGAGCTCTCCCAGCTGGTGGCCGCCTGGGCCCGCCGCTCGAGCCAACCCCACGGCGTCGTCCACAACGAGCTCAGGCGCGTGTGCGGTGGACCGGAGGTCGCGGCCGCCTCCACCGAGGAGATCGAGAAGCGCATCCAGACCCTGCGACGCTGGTTCGTCGGCAAGCGCTGACAGTGCTGATAGGGCCGACTGTGTTGTCTCGTGGCTTCTGAGAGTTTCGGATGTCATGACATCTCAAGACACCGGTGGGGTGGGCCTGCCGGACGGGAGAGCTGCTGCTTCGGCCTGTCGGAGGAGCTGCCCCGGTCTCTGTGGTGGTTGCCGGCGTCGTCTGGATGCACTGCACGAGGGTGGGATGCTACTGGAGGAGGGTGGGGGGCACTTTGGGTAGGTGGGGCCTTCGTGCAGTAGGCACAACCCTTGGCCAGTGGATCCCGACCCTCGTGGAGCAGGCTGACTCGGAGGTGGGGCCGGAGTCGAACCCTGACCACCGGGCCCCTGCGCGGATGGCGGGCAGGGGACGGTGGGGGCGGACCTGTGACGGAGGCGCCGGGCCGTGCCGCAAGAACCCCGGACTCACTCCTGCGAGGACTGGTGTCCACAGCGCTGACATTACCGAGCCTGCCGCCTAAGCACCCAGCGGAAATCGTTGGAATACTGCGGTTTCTCTCCGGCGTGCAGCGCCGGTACGGGGTTAATGTCAGTGCTGTGGACACCAGCGGCCCTCCAGACTTCTTCCCCTCGCCCCATCCTCGCCTCCTGGACCACCAGTCTGCCCCGGGTTCCTGTCCGAGCGAGTGTCTCAGACGTCATGACACTCACGTGTCTCAGAAGTGAGGAGACAGCACAGTTGTTAAGGCTGACGACACAACGCCGACAACGCTGATAACGCCGATAACGCTGACAAGGAGCGCCGGCCAGGGGCGGGATGAGCCCCTGGCCGCCGGTCAGCGTCGGGTGGCGCCTCGCCCGTCGAGGTCGACGTGGCGGGTCGGCAGCGCCGACTCGCCGTCGCTCAGACGCCAGGCGTCGTAGGGGAGCTCGGCGCGCGACGCCCGGTGCCTCTCCGCCGCGGCGCTCAAGGCCTCCTTGCCGCGGTGCTCCTCGACGATCCGGCCCTCATCGACCAGAAGCACCTGAAGCGGCCGGGCACCGGCCTGGCTCAACGCCGACATCCCCTCGTCCTGCGAGCTGGAGGCGACCACCAGCTCCTCGGCGGCCGTGCCCTCGGAGGTCAGGATGCGGCCGGCCCACTTGCGGCCACCCACGGTGGACTTGCCGCCCGAGGAGAACTTGGCGACCTCCTCCATGGTGCCGTCGGCGCCCTCGCGCTCCACCAGCTTGTAGACGAGCGCCGCAGTCGGGCGCCCCGAGCCCGTCACGAGCTTGGTGCCCACACCGTAGGAGTCCACGGGGGCCGCCCCCAGTGCCGCGATGGCGTGCTCGTCGAGGTCGTTGGTGACGGTGATCCTCGTCGAGGTCGCCCCCAGGGCGTCGAGCTGGGCGCGCACCTTGAAGGCCTCGGCCACCAGGTCGCCGGAGTCCAGGCGCACCGCCCCGAGCTCACCGCCGGCGGCGCGGGCCGCCTTGACCGCCCGCTCCACGCCGGTGGCGATGTCGTAGGTGTCCACCAGGATCGTGGTGCTCGGTCCAAGGCTGGCCACCTGCGCGGCGAAGGCCTCCTCCTCGGTGTCGTGCAGGAGGGTGAAGGAGTGGGCGGAGGTCCCCACCGTGGGAATGCCGTAGAGGAGGCCCGCCTCCAGGTTGCTCGTCCCCACGAAACCGCCGACGACCGAGGCCCTGGCCGCGGCGACGGCCGCCTGCTCGTGGGCCCGGCGCGCCCCGAAGTCCACGCAGGGGCGCCCGTGGGCGGCGATGGTCATGCGGGAGGCGGCTGCGGCGATGGCGCAGTCGTAGTTGTAGATCGACAGGGCCAGGGTCTCCAGGATGCAGGCCTCGGCGAAGGTGCCCTCCACGGTCAGCAGCGGGGAGCCGGCGAAGTAGCACTCGCCCTCGGCGTAGCCGCGGATCGTCCCGGAGAAGCGGTAGTCGCGCAGGAAGTCCAGGGTCTCGTCGTTGACGACCCCGGTGCGGTGCAGGAAGTCGATCTGGTCGGGGGTGAATGTGAAGGCCTCGATGGCGTCCAGCAGCCGACCGGTGCCTGCGACGACACCGAAGCGGCGTGACCCGGGGAGCCTGCGGCCGAAGAGCTCGAAGACGCTGCGCCGTGAGGCGGCCCCCGATGCCAGTGCTCCTTGCAGCATCGTGAGCTCGTACATGTCGGTCAGCAGGGAGGTTGAGGCCGTGGACACGTCCATGGAGGCGGCGGTGGAATCGGCAGAGGGTGCGTAGCTGTTCACGGGACCAACCTATCGCGGCTCACCGCTACCCTGGTGGTATGAGCACCTCGTTGCCCGTTGCGGAACCGGAGATCCTGGAGGAGTCGCGCGTCCGTGCCCAGCGCCTGTGGTGCACCGTGGTTCACGACGACCCGGTGAACACGATGAGCTATGTGACCTGGGTGTTCCACTCCTACTTCGGCTTCTCACTGCCTGTGGCCGAGGCCCGGATGATGCAGGTGCACACCGCCGGCCGCGCCGTGGTCTCCCGAGGAGCCCGCGAGCGCATGGAGGTCGATGTCACGGCGATGCACGGATACGGCCTGCGCGCCACCATCGAGCCCATGGGTGACGACGCCGGTGCGGATGACTCTTCAGGAGGGCGCTGATGCGAGCCTTCCGCCGCGTCCCCGAGGGGCTGGCCTGCGGCCTTGACGACTGGGAGCGCGAGCTCCTGGCCAGGCTGGCCCTGGAGGTGAGGGCCCTTCTCCAAGCGGATTCTCCCCAGGGGGCCGGCCAGTCCGAGACCTCGCCGCCGCCGCGTCCCGACCCGGTGCGCCCGGGGGAGAGCGAGCGGGACCGTGAGGTCCTGGAGGCCCTGGACTTCGACCCTGATCCGCCGACCAATCACGTTCACCCCGGCCGCCCGAGCGCGGACCCCGTTATCGCCGTCCTGCTCCCGCATGCCTCGGAGGATCCCATCACCGCGATGGAGGTCAGCAGTCTGACTCGTGCGCGCCTGCGGGGTGACAAGGTCGACCGCCTGGTGCGCCTGGCGGCCGAGCTGCGGGCGCCGTCGGGCCCTGAGGGAACGGTGCTCGTGGCCCCGGGCCAGGAGTCCGACTGGCTGGGGGCGAGCAATGACATCCGGCTCGTGCTGGCCCAGCGCCTGGGCATCGAGTCGGCTCAGGACGCTGAGCACGTTCACGCAGCAGCCTTCCAGGAGGCCCCCGAGGAGGAGACCTCTCGCGAGCAGTGGTACCGGGGGACGGCGCTCGTCTACGACATGGTCACCTGGTGGCAGGAATCACTGGTATCCGCGCTGTTCGGGGGCACAGGGCCCGCATAGTCTCGCGGTGTGAATGATGCTCCGATCGGGATGTTCGACTCTGGGGTCGGTGGCCTCACCGTCGCCCGTTCTGTCCTCGACCAGCTGCCCCAAGAGCAGGTGCTCTACATCGGGGACACGGCCAACAGTCCCTACGGTCCCAGGGACATCGCCGAGGTCCGGTCGCTGGCTCTGGGCATCATGGACGAGCTCGTGGACCGAGGGGTCAAGCTGCTCGTCATCGCCTGCAACACCGCATCGGCGGCCGTCCTGCACGACGCGCGGGAGCGCTACACCCTGGGACGAGGAGTCCCGGTCATCGAGGTCATCCACCCGGCGGCACGCACTGCGGCCCGAGTGACCCGCAACGGCAAGGTGGGGCTGATCGCCACCCGTGGGACGGTCGACTCGCGCGCCTACGACGACGCCCTCCAGGCCGTTCCCGGCGTCGAGCTCGTCTCACAGGCCTGCCCGCGCTTCGTCGAGCTGGCCGAGCGGGGGGTGACCACCGGCCCCGAGGTGCTCGACGTCGCCGAGGAGTACCTGGCCCCCATCAAGGCTGCCGGTGTGGACACCCTCATCCTCGGCTGCACCCACTACCCGTTGCTGGTGGGGCCGATCTCCTATGTCATGGGGCGGGACGTGACCCTGGTGACCTCCTCGGACGAGACTGCCAAGGACGTCTACCGGGCGCTGGCCGGCAAGAACCTTCTGCGCGGGCCGGAGGCTCCTGAGCCGCGCCATGACTTCGCCTCCACCGGCGACCCGGAGGCCTTCTCCGTCCTGGCCCGGCGTTTCCTGGGGCCCGAGGTCACCGCCGTTGAGCATGTCGCCTTCGCCCCTGGGACAGCCGGCGCCCCTGCCGGGTTGCCTCACCCTCCCTCACCTCCCACCTCCCATCAAGGATCTGCATGAGACTCACGATTATCGGATGCTCCGGCTCCATGTCGGGCCCCCAGTCCTCGGCCTCCTCCTACCTGGTGCAGGCCGACGGAGTCGACGCCGACGGCGCGGTGCGCACCTACTCGATCGCGCTGGATCTCGGGCCCGGGTCGATGGGGCAGCTGCTGCGCCACCTCGATCCCGCCGAGCTCGACGCCATTGCGATCTCCCACTGCCACGCCGATCACATGGTGGACCTGGTGGGCATGCACGTCTACCGGCGCTGGCTGCCCACCGGGGCGCTCGGGCCGGTGGCCTGCCTGGGGCCCTCGGAGCTGCTGGAGCGCCTCCAGGGGGTCGACGGCGTCCCACCCAGTGAGCGCTACGCCACGGAGTTCGGCTTCGTCACCGCCGTGCCCGGCCGCTCCTACAGCGTGGGCCCCCTGGTGATCTCGCCCTTCGAAGCGCTCCACCCCGTGGAGGCCTACGGCTACCGGATCGAGGGGCCCAGCGAGGAGGATCCCTCCCGGCAGGTCAGCCTGGCCTTCACCGGGGACACGGACATCTGCCAGACGGTGAGCGACATGGCTCAGGGCGTGGACCTCCTCCTGGCCGAGGCGGCCTTCGTCGAGGGACGCGACACCGTGGGCGGCATGCACATGACGGGGCGTCGCGCCGGTGAGCTCGCCGCCCAGGCCGGTGCGGGGCACCTGGTCCTCACCCACATCCAGCCCTGGACGGATCCGGCCGTGCCCCTCAAGGAGGCCGCAGCCGTCTACTCCGGCCCGTTGGAGGCGGCGACGGCCGACGCCGTCTGGGAGCTGTGAGCGCTAACGGGCACGATCGCCCGACCCAGCGCAGAACGGTCTCCTTCACCCCGGCTCTTCCCGACAGGGTGGACTGCCCCTGGACCCGGGGAAGACGGACGCGCTGGTGGCTGGTGGTTCCCGCCGACCTGGCGGCGGCGGCCCTCGTGGCCCTGTTCGGTGCCGCCTCCACCCGCAGCCTGGGGGAGATTCCCTCCTCCCTGTGGCAGGCGGGTGCAGCCCTCCTCGTCGCCTGGGGCGTGACCTGGCTCGTGCGGCGCTCCCGCCCCGATCACCTGGAGATGGCGCTGCCCGAGGGGCTCATCGTCGTGGGGGTCAGCTGGGTGGTCTGGACCGCGTTGCGCCATGTGGCATCCGCCTTCGACGACGTGTCCGCCATGGTTTCCTGGGCGGTGATGACCGGGGCCTTCCTCCTGGTCTTCCTGGGCGGATGGAGGTGGCTCTACGGCTATGTGCGCGCCCATGACTCCCTGACCCCTAAGCCCGTGGCGCGTCGCCTCGCCGAGCAGGAGAGGGAGTCCAGCTAGCCCCGCTGGAGGTGGCCCGGACTCGTTCCGGTAACAGGGCGCTTGTCTTCAGTTGTCTTTACGCAATGACAACCCCACCATTCATACCTTGGCGCCATGCACCACTGCGCCAGTCGACGTCGACCGCACAGGTGGGTCGGCGTCCTGATCGCCGTCTTCCTCCTTCTGGGAGGAACGGTGGGCGGCTCTGTCGTCTATCTCCACAGGCACGAGGGGCGGGCTCCGCGCGGAACCATCCTCATGGGCCAGGACGTGACCGGAATGGACCGGGCGTCCCTGACCGCGCTCGTGCTTCAGCGGGCCGCGTCGGCGTCACTGACGCTGACCGTCGACGGAACCCCTACCACGGTTCCGCTGGCCCGGATCGCCCAGGTCGATGCCCGAGCCACCGTGGAGGCAGCCGTGTCCGGGGCTGGGTCACTGATGACCCACCTGCACGGCATCGTGGGGACACGGCAAGTGGCGGTGCGGTACGTGGTCAACCAGGAGGCCCGCGCCGCACTGGTGTCGCAACTGAGCAGCACGCTGCGTGACCACGTCGTCGAGCCGGCCGTGACCTGGAATGAGGACAGCGGCGGCTTCATCGTCTCATCGGGACGAGCCGGCAACGCCATCGACCCCGCTGATGTTGATGCGGCGCTCGACGTCGCCGCACGCGAGCTGGCGAAGAACCATACCGCGCCGGTGTCGATCCGCCGGGCCGAGCCCACGGTGAGCGCTCAGGAGGCGAGTACGGTCGCGCAGTCGGCAACCGCGCTGCTGGGTGCCGAGCTCCAGGTGACGGTCGACGGCGCAGCGCACGCCGCCTCCAAGGCTCAGAAGGCCTCATGGATCGACTTCCCCGTCAAGGAGGGCCGTATTGTGCCGACGGTCTCGCAGGAGAGGGTCAGGGCCTGGGTGACCTCGTTGAGCACGCCGGAGGAGCGCACACCGGTTAACGCCATCAACGACGTTGACTCAGCCGGCACGGTGCTCCAGCTCGCCCGCCCGGGCAAGGCTGGAAGGAAGGCCGACAACATCGAGCCGGTGACGACGGCGCTCGTCCAGGGACTCGGCCAGGGCCGGAGCGTCAGCCAACAGATCAGCTGGAACGAGGTGCCCCACTCCACCGAGAACCGGGTAGTGCCCAACGGGCCGGACCGCTTCGCCTACCAGGCCAAGGCAGGGGAGAAGTGGGTCGATGTCAACCTCACCGACTCAACGCTGACCGCCTACGAGGGCCAGAAAGTCGTCTACGGGCCGATCCTCATCAACCACGGCGGCGTCGGGCACGAGACCGTCACCGGCACCTACAAGATTTACCTGCGCTACCAGGCGCAGGACATGGGCTGCACCCCCGAGTGGCCCTACTGCGAACGAGGGGTCCCGTGGGTGAGCTACTGGCACGACAGCTACGCCCTCCACGGCGCCCCCTGGGTCAAGGAGTTCGGTATCGGGACGGATGAGTCCTCTCACGGCTGCATTAACATCCCGGTGCCGGACGCTCAGGAGATCTGGCAGTGGTCCGAGATCGGCACCACCGTGGTGACACACTACTGACGGCGCTTCACTGGCGGCGCCTTCGCGGGCTCAGCCGGCCAGGACCTCGGCCAGGACCGGTGCCAGGGCGCGGAAGGCCTGTCCCCGGTGGGAGATGGCGTGCTTCTCCTCAGGCGTCATCTGGGCGGTGGTGCGGCCCCGACCGCCCGGTGCATCCTCCTGGACGGGCACGAAGATCGGGTCGTAGCCGAAGCCCCCCTCGCCCTGAGGAGCGTGGACCAGTCGCCCCTCCATGGAGCGCTCGATGGTGGAGACCTGCTCCGCCTGCCCGCCGGAGGCCGGCTGGACCAGGACCGCCGCGCAGGTGAAGCGGGCACCGCGGTGCGGGTCGGCGACGTCAGCCAACTGGGCCAGGAGCAGCTGAAGGTTCGCGGTGTCGTCCCCGTGCCGGCCGCTCCAGCGCGCCGAGAAGATCCCCGGAGCCCCGCCCAGGACGTCGACGCACAGGCCTGAGTCGTCGGCGACCGCGGGCAGCCCCGTGGCCCGGGCCAGGGCCCGGGCCTTGAGCAGGGCGTTGTCGGCGAAGGACAGGCCATCCTCCACCGGCTCAGGCGCCTGGAGTGATGCGGCCGAGATGACGGAACCGGGCACCAGCCCGGGCACGAGCGGCGCCAGGATCTGCCGCAGCTCAGCCAGCTTGCCGGCGTTGTGGGTGGCCAGGACGAGGCGGGCTCCGGCGGGCACCCGGACCCGGCCCGTGAACGGGGCGGCGGCGTCAGCGTCTGATGAGGCACTCACGGCTCAGGCCTGCGACTGGGGCGAGGAGTCTGAGGAGGACACGGTGAAGGGCTCACCGCTGGGGCCGGCCAGGGCCTGGCGCTGGAGCGCCGCCAGACGGCTGTTGCCGGTTGCGGCCAGGTCGAGCAGCTCTCCGAGCTCGGAGCGGTCGAAGGGGGCATGCTCGGCGGTGCCCTGAACCTCGATGAAGCGCCCGTCCCCGGTCTGGACGACATTCATGTCGGTCTGGGCGCGCACGTCCTCCTCATAGGGCAGGTCGAGGCAGGGAACGCCGTCGATGATCCCCACCGAGATGGCCGACAGGGAGTCGGAGAGCACGGGCCTGCCGGGGCGGGCCTTGATGAGGCCGCGCTGCGTGCCCCAGGCGACGGCGTCGGCCAGGGCCACGTAGGCGCCGGTGATCGCCGCGGTGCGGGTGCCTCCGTCGGCCTGCAGCACGTCACAGTCCAGGGCGATCGTGTTCTCACCCAGTGCGGCGACGTCGATGATGCCGCGCAGGCTGCGGCCAATGAGGCGAGAGATCTCATGAGTGCGGCCACCGACCTTGCCCCGTACGGACTCCCGGCCGGAGCGCTCCGAGCCGGCCCGGGGGAGCATGGCGTACTCGGCGGTCACCCAGCCCTCGCCACTGCCCTTGCGCCAGCGTGGAACGCCCTCAGTGAAGGAGGCGGCGCACAGGACCCGGGTGCGCCCGAAGGTCACCAGGACCGATCCCTCGGCGTGGTCGAGCCAGTGGCGGGTCATGGTCACAGGACGCAGCTCGTCGACGGCGCGGCCGTCCTTGCGGGTGAAGGGGACAGTTGTCATGGGCTCAGGCTACCCGGCGGCCATCCGGTCTCGGGGCGGCTCAGCGCCGCGGAATGCTTCATGTCTGTAGTCCGCACCGGTGGTCAGGCGGTAGCGTTCGTTGCGATATCCGCTCGCGGCCGTGAGCCGACGGAGACACTGAGGAGAACACCTATGACCTATGTCAACATCACCGCGCTGACCTTCCCCGAGGGCGCCCAGGCCGAGATCGAGAAGCGCTTCGCCGCCCGGAAGCGAGGCGTTGACACCTCGCAGGGCTTCCAGGGCTTCGAGCTGTTGCGCCCGCTGGTCGGGGAGGACCGCTACTTCGTGGTAACCCGGTGGGACAGGCGCGAGGACTACGAGCGCTGGAGTGCGGCGCGGCCCGCCGGCGGGCACGAGGACGACAAGCGCCGGGGCATGAGTGTGGAGGTCCTCGGCTTCCAGGTCGTCCAGCACGAGGAGTGACTCAGGGAGCCGGGGAGGGGGCCGTGATGAAGACCGACGCCGGCACCCCGCACCGGGAGTAGACGAGCTGGCAGGAGTGGCAGGGGCCGAAGGCCTTGGTCGGGGTCTGGATCTTCACCCGGGTGACGGTTTCGGGGAGGCGATCGACGCCGAACTCGGCGGCGCTCTGCTCAAGCATCTTGTAGGCGGCATCGACCTGGTAGGACCACCGCCCGAAGGAGCCGCCGCCGCGGATGGCGTGGTCGAGCCAGGCCTCGTACCAGGAGATGAAGTTCGGGGCCACGCGGGTGAAACCGTCGTCGCAGGCCCGTGAGTCCAGCCAGACGCTGCCGTCGTAGGGGCTCATGCGCCACTCGGCGCCGCAACCGGCGTCGGCCAGATGGATGCCTCCGTCATCGGCCGGGTAGATGTCCAGCCCGTAGCCGGGGCCGGCGCCCGATCCCGCGATGGTGCTGAGGAACCAGCGCAGATCCTCCGGCAGCGAGAGTCCCGCAGGCAGGTTCGGCGGCCCCAGCCTCATGCCGTGGTGGTGGCTGCCGAGCCAGCCGGCTTCGCTGCCGGGATCGTAGGAGGTCGCGGCGATGAGGTTGAGGGTGTGCTGGAGCCCGTCCCTGGTCAGAGGCGGGGCGGGCTCCAAGGGCGTGAGTACCGACCACTCCCGCAGCATGCGGTGGCCACCGGGCTCGGGCGGGATCGCGTCCAGGACGCTGCGTCCCGCGGGCCAGTCGGCGCCGGCGAGCTTGAGTTCGGTGATTGAGTGGGGGCCGATGGCCGCGTAGCAGCCCAGTGCTACCGCCTCATCGGAGCGAGTGGCGGGAATCAAGGGGCTGGCGAGTACTCGGTCGGTCAGGGCGCGGGGGCCACCCAGCCGCCGGCGGTAGGTTTCCACCTCCTCGATCGGCATGTTCATGCTGCGGTCGAGATGCCCGGTGGTCACCCGGTAGCGTCTGCCTCCGACCGTGGCCTCGAACTGCTCGACGTCGGGATTGTCAGAATCGATGAGGTCCGGGCGGCCGATTCCGGCCAGGAGGACGGGGCCGAAGGCGCAGGCCCAGGTGCATCCGGCGGCGACAACCGATTCCAGTTGGCTGGAGCCGTAGCCGCTGGCCGTGACCAGGACCCGTCTGCTCCCGAAGGCGCCTCCACTGATTTGAAGGAAGATGAACACGGCATATGGCTCGTGGTCCTGAATCTCGTCAATGAAGCACTCGATGATGGGCAGCCCTTCGCCCAACCGGACCGCCTGGGCGTCGTCGATGGTCTCGGTCGTGGCGCCGCGGAAGTGTCTGGCGATCGTCTGCGCCAGCACGACGTCGAATGCAGGGGAGTCCTGACTGAAGGAGTTCTCTTTCATCGATGCCTCGGAACAGGTCAGTGGAAGCGGCAGGTGTCGGAGCGTACGAAGAAGACAGGGCCTCCTGTCAGAGTAGGAGACCCTCTAGGTGCTGGGAACCGAAACTGAAATCTGTACACCTGGGTAGTATCAATTCGAACTACTGGCTACCCCTGCTCGCCTTCCGTGAGCGTCTCATCGCGGGTGAGGTTGCTCCGGAGTCGAGCACGGCTAGCCTAGCGTCTACCGAGAAGGGGAGCGAGACCGCGACGGTCCGTTGTATCCGCAACACGGCCTGCCGTCCGATCAGCGCGGCGAAGACGCAGCAGATACTCGATCTGGAGCCCACCGACATGTCCGTTAGAGCGATCGCTCGACAGGTCGGCACATCCACTTCCACGGTGAAGGCTGTCTGCTGCCAGGCCAAGCAGCCACCTGGCCGCAAGCGGCGCTTCACCAGTGATGATCTCCGTCGTGCTCAGCAGCTCCACGCCCAGGGCCGTACCTACATCGAGATCGGTCTGGAGCTTGGCTTCGGACGGGATACGGTGAGCAAGCATCTGGCGGCTGCGCGAGCATAATCAGTAGCTGAGGAAGCGGTATACGGACCAAGTATCGCACCGTTGTAGAGAGCCAACTGAATTGTGTATATGTGCCGATCAATTTTTCAGAACAAGGATGTTTATCCAAGCCAGCGGTTGAAGTGAGTTATTGTTGATACCTGTTGTGTTTTGTGAGTCAATATATGACGAGTGAGTGTCGCAGAAACCGCATGAATTCCGCCGAGGATTGCTTTTCGGCTATCCTCGGCGGAATTTCTTGAGTTGGCGGCCAGATAAGGTGAGTCGTCTCCTTCTGGAAACGCTCATGTCCTATGGGCTATCCCTTTGAGGAGCGTGGGTCGTTTCCTGAATAGATCGTGTCCTGCTGTCGGACGTTTCCTTTTTCTGAGCGGACCTTCAATTCTCCGCCGCCATCGTTTTTGAGTATATCTCGAGCGCGTTGAATCGCTTCGGCCTGCGTTGCCTCCACCGCACTTGCTCGCGAAGCGCCGGGCTTGCGCACCTCCCAGTCGTCGTCACCGTGTCGCTGTACGATGCGAGAATTGGGCTTAGTCATGAGAATACTCCTGTTCTTGGGTACTTGACATTGAAGTGATAGAGAATGTTCTGCCTTCGAACCGCATAGTTCAGCTATTCTGAAGAATCTTCGAACTGAGACATGGGAATCGCCGATAGCACGGCCTCTGGAATAGAGCCCGGAACGAGTGTCACATATCCGGCCGCGGTGGCATTTTCCTTCTCGCGAACTGAAGCGATGCGTGCTGATTTGCACACCGTTTGCTTGACGTACCCCGTGTCGATCTCCTGGTCTCCAACCTGAGCAATTAACTTTGTACGATACAGAATCGCCTGCTCGTTCTCGTTAAACGGAATGCGCTCACGATCTTCGACAGTCAGTTCGAGTTGTGACCAATTCCGCGTTATCGTCTCACCGCGAAGAAGGCAAGCAATTTGGATGATCGAATTGATATCGTCGTCGCTCACAGTTTCCATTGTCGGAATCATTACAGGCAAGAAGGTGTGCTTCTGAACCTCCATTAGACTTTCGACATACGCAACGATTTTTCGCGCCGCAGCACGCATCTCTTGATTGTCCGACCCGTCGCTCCGTGCTTTGAATATCTGAGGTCCTCCATCACGGACAACGAGCTCCAGTATGCCGCCATTCCTCAAGCCATCAATGAGGCGTAACCCCGGTAACACCTCAGAGGGTTTCTTGCCGTCGAATGCGTTGCAATCAACTCTCAAGCCCCCTAGATTATTGGCTGCCGTTACCAATAGGGTTATAGTAGCGACGTTACTTCGATCAGATAACCGTAGGTAGCTGCCCTTACCTGTTGGTGCAATGCCATGTGAAATGTGTTCCACATCGACAACAATTGTTTCGCCGTCGTTCTCTTTCGGAGATAATCGAACTTCGAGCGGTGGAAGCTTGTCCTGCTCAGAGTAGTCGATAAGGCTAATCGTTCCTTTGCCAGGCAGTGGACCACCAGGCGGCGATTGGACATCCTCGATAGTGGCTTGAATGTTTTGCGGTGGGATGCCGTACTGAATAAAGTCTCGTAGTGCAGAGTGAGCTTCGGTGCCAGGATCGGCGCGAAGATTCATCCCCAATGTGATTGGTTTGAGACGGTATGATTCCGCACACTTCGGTATAGCATGCAGTACTGTTGTGATATCGCTGTCTTTGCGCTGGAGGAAAGCAATGAACGCCTCAGATCGCTGCCGCTGACTGTGCGGCAAATACTCCTTACTGAGTTCTTCTATGCCGCCGCGCCGAATCTCGCATTCATAGCGGTAGAATGGGTCGACTTCATCAAGCATGTTAGTTATCTTCGTTGCTTTAGTGAGAAGATTATTTTTAAGCGTTTCGAGAAGTGGGGAGTCTATATCTTGAGGTGGCGAAGCGGGGTTATCTTGTATAGAGAATAAATCGAGCAGCAGTTGTTCAGATCGTTGCCTTCCATCGCCAAAATAGTAGTCAACTAACTGGGGAGAGTTGGCTGCCAATGTGTCGAGTTGAGTGCGTCCATACCATCGTGTGGTGATGTCGGATCCCCCTGTGAGTTCTTCGAACCAGTCCTGATTTTCGGGAGTTGGATTGCATGGAAGTGCGAGGTTCCAAGAGTTGACTTGAATGCGTCCAGCCGTTTGCTCAAGAAAGGTCTGCCATGAGCGTTCTATGGCCTTCTTCTGAGAGGTGGTCAATGTGGTGGCATATTTCTTGACTTGATATATGTCGTAGCCGCCTGTCTCGGCCTTTATCTGTATATCGATGCCGCGATCACCTTGCGAGGGGGTGATGAGGTTGCCATGCGGATTGCGTAGCAATAGCATCGCGGCAACAAATTCTTCGACCTGTTCACCGCTGTATCGTTCCCAGTTGACTTGCGTCATTGTACTTTCTTTCTTAGCGCGTTTGTCGGTTGTTTTAGAAGGTCAGATTGTTGCTCGTTATGCCACCACCCCCACCCCTCGCTCCATCACACTCTCTACGTCCATTCGCGCCTTCGCCAGTACTGTGCTGGCGTCACCACCAAGAATCTCCTCGATGGTCCACGTCTTGACCGTTGCCTGGCGTGGTAGCCAGATGCCGATGCGCTGGGCTTGGTAGTCGTTGTCGAGATCGAGGATGAGGTAGCCCAGGAGCTGCATGAGGACTTTCCGCACCCATGGTGCGCTGATCTTGTCCACGACCTTGAAGTCGAAGAGGGTATCGTCGATGAACCAGTCGCCGTCGGCGCCGCCGACGAGGAAAGCGCCGGAGAAGGATGGGTTCGATACGAAGAAAGTCCCGTGTCGCATGCGCAGGCGCCAGTGCTTGATCTGGCGCTGGTTGACGATGCGCAGGCGAGCGATGTCTTCGAGCATGAGTGGCGGGATGGAGTCGTACACCTCGTCGACGTTCCGTGCTGCCGACAGGCGTTCGCCCAGCGAGCTGCGTATCGCCCGCCCGCCGGCGCGGTAGAGGGACTCGCACCAGGCGAAGATGATGCTGGCGTAGTCCTGGTCGACGTCGTCGCCGTCCCTGGTGAGTCGCTCGGCTTCGAGGAAGGCGTCGCCAAGCACGTCCGATATGTGCTGGCCGTTCGGTAACAGCGGTGCGAGGAGATGGTTGAAGACGTCCACGCCCATCGCCGAGGCGCTCCGGCGTGGTTCGAACTCGCCCAGCATCATCCTGGTTCGAATGTCGAAGGCCATGCCGACAGTTGGTGAGTGCCGCCGTGCGTCAGTCACTCCATCCGGCAGTGGTGCCAGGGAGCGCGACTTGACGAGATCGTAGAAACCAAGCCGTTCAGCGACATGCTTGCCTTCCGGGGACCTGCCACCCGCTATGGCCAGCCCAGGGGCACAACCCTCCACCAGCCGCCGGAACGGAGACTGCTTCTTATTCAGTTCGCGCGTCAGGCTCATGGAAGGCTCCACCGCAGGATTAAGAGGGATATACGGCAGCGCGGAGCCGAGCGACGCCAGTGTCGCCACAGGGGACAGGGGCTGGAGGATGCCTCCAACAGGAACGGGGCTGCGTTGCCGCAATCGATAGTAGATCGCTGGGCGGCGCACCAGTAGCCACCTCCCGTCCTGGCGGGCTCTTCGCGGCTGAATTGTGATCCGATGGGGACAAGCGCGGCGCCCTTCGCTCTGCCGGCTACGTCATGGTGCCAGGGGCAACCAGAGCGTCCTTGCGGGCTGCCCGCGTGTCCGGCGCGGGGGCCTCTGCCTCTGTTGGCGCTAGAGAACGTCACCGTTGCGGCACGACAAAGCAGCAGGCGCAGGTGAGTCAGTGTCCAACGGAGTGATTGAGGTGCCTGCGCCGCTACACCGCCTGCAAATCACTCGCTTACCCCTCCCAGCAAACTTCACCACCCGCATGTCCGTCGTCGCAGCTAAGGCGATGCGGGTGCACACGATGAGCAGCGTGGCGACGGAGAAGAAGGAGCCGGCGATGCCAGCGGGGGAGGAACTGCTGATGCTGACACGCCAACCCTGACGCCGCGCCCCATCCACCTCGCCGACACCGGCTCCGGCACTCGCCTCAGCGCCCTGCTCGTCCCACCCTTCGACCAGCTGGTCAGCCCCAGCCTGCACGCCGCTGCTCATGTGCACCACCTGCAGCACCTGGCTCAGCCTGGCGCCTCAGCCACACTGCCTGCCGCTGACACTGCGCCCATGAGCCCCACAACACGAACAACGCCCACCCTGGTGGGTGAGCATTGTTCATCATCTGGAACCACATCCCAGCCTGTTTCAACTGGGGTGGGTTCGGGTAAGAGCTTGCTGGTACGCGAGAAGGGACTCGAACCCTCACGCCCGAAGGCACCAGGACCTAAACCTGGGGCGTCTACCAATTCCGCCACTCGCGCTGTGCGGCGCCCACTCTACCGACCCAAGTCCCGGATAGCAGAATGCGGCGGCCGCTGCCGTGCTCGTATCAGTCCACGCCCAGTGCGGCACGCAGCCGCTTGACGTGACCGGTGGCTCGCACGTTGTACTGGGCCAGTGTCACGGCGCCGTCGGGTCCCACCACCACGGTCGAGCGGATGACGCCGGTGTAGACCTTGCCGTAGTTCTTCTTCTCGCCCCACACTCCCCAGGCCTCCATGACGGCGTGGTCGGCGTCCGACAGCAGGGGGAAGGGCAGGTTGTGGCGGTTGGAGAACTTGGCCTGCGCGCTCTCCGGATCCGGGGAGATGCCGACGACGGCATAGCCGGCCGCCTTGAGCGCCTCCAAGGAGTCCCTGAAGTCGCACGCCTCCTTGGTGCAGCCCGGAGTGCAGGCCTTGGGGTAGAAGTAGACGATGACGCCCTTGTCCGTGCTGGCGCAAAGGTCGCCAAGCGCCACGGTGCGACCGTTCTGGTCGGGCAGGGCGAACTCCGGGGCTCGATCACCGGCGGCGAGCTGGGTCATGGGTCCTCCTCGGGCTCCTGGACGGATGCACTCATCCTCGCATCGCCTCCGGTACCTGTGGCAGTAGATTCGAGGACTTACTTTCGTGATCTGGCAAACGTTCAGGATCTCAGCCCTGCGGGACCCCTGACCCAGGTCCGGGTGGCGCCTGCCGGTCAGGCGGCCTGGGCGAGCGTTCGCCGCGAGGCCTGCTGCGCCGCCTCCAAGCGCTCCAGCGCCCGCTCGAGGCGGGAGGGGGAGGTGGTTGCCCCCAGCGAGGCAAGCTCCGCGCGAGCGGCGAAGAGCTCCCTGATAGCGGCCTCGTCGGCCAGGGCGTCAGTGGCTGCCGGCCCGGTGGCCGGAGTCGTCATGGTGGTCATGGTGTGGATGTTGCGTGTCATACGTATCTCCTCATCTTCCTTCAACGTCGTCGGCCCGAAGGGGCCTGGGGTCGCAGCACGTGCCGAAGCAGGGACGTACCTGCCGAGCCGGCGTGCGCGGGTCAAGACTCCTGGCGCAGCGGCCGGTTGCACCGCTGCAGACAGTGGTCACGAGGGCGTGGGAACCGATGAAACGGTGGCATTCTGAGAGTTTCTCAGTGCGGAGCGGAGGCGGTTGTCTTCAACCTCCGTGGCGCGCCTACTGATATGCCTGCGGGATCCTCCCGGGCGAAGCGCGTGCCCTTCGTGGTACACCGCCAGGGACTTGAACCCTGAACCCGCTGATTAAGAGTCAGCTGCTCTGCCAATTGAGCTAGCGGTGCTCGGTCAGTTGTGACCAGCTCTTCCGGCCCCGAGGGCTGGAAGACTCGTACACCGCCAGGGACTTGAACCCTGAACCCGCTGATTAAGAGTCAGCTGCTCTGCCAATTGAGCTAGCGGTGCTTTCACCACAGCGATGTCATTCGACGTGGCTCGCTGTGCGACGGAGGAATACTTTACGGATGGAGGAGGGCTTCGTCCAGTCGGGATCCATGAAACCTGGCGATTGTGCGGCAAGTCTCAAGGGTGTGGTGGGGCTGGGTGGACAGAAGCAGTTGCCACTGCGCGCCGCCCGATGTTCCCATTCAGTGCGATGAACGGCCCTCGCGGCCTTGCCTGCGACGACGCACGTCGGCGGCACGGGCGCGGTCGCGTTTCGACATCGCACCGGTCGAGGAGGACCCCCTCGACGGCGCTGCCTTCGATGCGCCAGCGTCAGTCCGCCCGCTGCGGCGACGCCCGCTCCGCCCGGCCGAGGTGCGCTTGGCGTCGTCGTCCTGCTCGATGCGGCCGGTGCGAGACCACTGGTGGTACTGCTTCAGCGTGGCCGCCTGCTCCTCGTTGAGACGGTGCCACAGGGGCAGGTCGAGCTTCTTGCGGTCGCGCACCCGGGTGCCGAGGGTCCAGCCCGCCAACATGACCAGTGCAACCACCATGCCGCCCCACATGCTGCTGCGGCCAGCGCGGGCGCCAGTGAGTATCGAGACGGTTCCTCCGAGCAGACCCGCGGCAAGAATGGTCACGACGACGATGGCGGCCATGGATGCCCAGTAGCGCTGCGCGGCGGTGAGGCGCGGCTTGCGGGATTGAGAAGTCACCTCGGCATTGTGACACCCTCGCACGCGCGGGCTGAGCAGCGTGCGGGTGTCGAAGGTTGCGGAACGGAGACCTGCTGGTCGCCCCAACCGGTAGGTAGTCATGTTCGCTGGCGCGGGCGCGGTTCAGTGTCACATGTCGGTGGCTCTCGCCGCGGTGCTGCGCGCGGTAGCGTGGGCCGCATGAGCGACCCGATCGTGACGCTGGCGACCTGCGCCGACTTCCCTGACCTTGATGACGATGACCGTGGCCTGCCGGATGCCCTGCGTGCGCGCGGCATTGAGCCGCGGGTTGCCGTATGGGACGACCCCGATGTCGACTGGAGCCAGTCCGGCACGGTCGTGCTGCGCAGCGTGCGCGACTACGCCACCAAGGGCAACTACTCCCGGTTCCTCCAGTGGGCCCGGTCAGTGCCCAGGCTTGCCAACCACCCCGACGTCGTCACCTGGAACTCGGACAAGCACTACCTCACCCGGCTCAGCGAGTGGGGGGTCCCCATGATCCCGACGATGTGGCTGGAGCCCGAGGCCGGATACTCCAAGCACCAGGTTCACACCCGCTTTCCGGCCCATGGCGACTTCGTTGTCAAGCCGGCCGTCTCCTCGGGTGGGCGCGGCACCGGGCGATACACCGCCACCGACGCCGCCTCCCGCTCCGCGGCGATCAATGACGCCATGCACCACCTGCGCCGCGGGCGCACCGTCATGGTCCAGCGCTACCTCGAGGAGGTCGACCGTAAGGGCGAGGTCTCCCTGGTCTACTTCAACGGCGTGCTGTCCCACGCGGTGGAGAAGGCCCCGATGCTCCACCCCTCCTTCAAGTCCACCGACGAGATCCACGAGGAGATCGTCACGGCGCGCGAACCCAGCGAGCAGGAGTGGCTCTGGGGCGAGCGCGTGCGCAAGGCCATCCACACGCTGATTAAGGAGGTCTCCGGCCGCGACATCCAGCTCCTGTTCAACCGTGTCGACGTCGTCGGGGACGGTCAGGGCGGTTTCTACCTCATGGAGGTCTCGCTGATCGACGCGGGCCTCTACCTCGGGGCGGCACCGGAGGCGCTGGACAACTTCGCCGACGCCATCGCTCAGCGCATCTTCTGGTGACCTCGCGGGCGCGGGCGTCCCGAGGTGCCCGGGTGTGGTAGATAGGTGCCATGCGCACGCTGCTCAACATCATCTGGGTCGTCTTCGGCGGGTTCTGGCTCTTCCTCAGCTACCTCTTCTTCGGACTGATCGCCTGCCTGCTCATTGTCACGATCCCCGCGGGCGTCGCCTCCTTCCGTATCGCCGCCTACGTCCTGTGGCCCTTCGGGCGTGAGGTGGTCCCGGCCCCCGGGGCCGGCGCCATGAGCGGGATCAGCAACATCATCTGGTTCCTCGTCGCCGGGCTCTGGCTGGCCATCGGCCACCTCACCACCGCCGCCGCGCAGGCCATCACCATCATCGGGATCCCGCTGGCCGTGGCCAACATCAAGCTCATCCCCGTCACCTGCTTCCCCTTCGGTAAGCAGATCATCGAGACCCGTTGAGTCCCCTCGGGTGCCGGACCGCCAGCGGCTCACAGACTGACGCGGCGGTTGACTCCCCAGTAGCCCACGTAGCAGACCACGAGGAAGACGGCGGTGATCGCCAGGCCGGCGCGCTGCTCGGGGTCGAAGACGATGAGCAGGCACGAGGCCATAGACAGCCCCAGCGCCGCGATCGAGACCCACGGATACCCGGGAGCCCGGTAGGCCAGGTCCTCAAGGCTGCGGCCCTCAGCGAGCCAGCGCCGTCGGAAGGACAGGTGGCACGCGGCAATAACCACCCACACCAGGACGACGGCGAGACCGGAGACTGACACAAGGACCAGATAGACCGTGGAGGCCGCATAGGTCGAGGTCAGCAGCGAGGCCAGCCCACCGACCATGGACAGGCCCATCGCCAGGGCGGGCACCCCGAAGCGATTAGTGAGCGCCAGGACCTTGGGCAGAGTGCCCTCGTTGGCCAGTGACCACAGCATGCGAGTTGAGGCGTAGAGCCCCGAGTTCGCCGCCGACAGGATGGCGGCCAGGATGACGATGTTCATGAGGTTGCCGGCATAGGGCACGCCGATCCTGGACAGGACCGTCACGAAGGGACTCTCCTCGACCCCTGCCTTCTCCCACGGGATCAGGGCGGCGATGACGACGATCGAGCCGATGAAGAAGATGGCCAGACGGGCCAGGGTCGCCCGGATCGCGCGAGGAACAGTGGTGCCCGGATCCTCGACCTCTCCCGCGGTGATGCCAATGAGCTCGGTGCCGGAGAAGGCGAAGTTGACGGCCAGGATCGTGGTGAACACTGCGCCGAAGCCGTTGGGGAAGAGGCCCTCTCGGTACAGATTCGTCAGCCCCAGGAGCGAGTGACGCCCCTCGTAAGGCAGCACCCCGATGATCGCGGCCGTGCCCAGAGCGATGAAGACGATGATCGCCACCACCTTGATCCCGGACAGCACGGTCTCCGCCTCGGCGAAGACCCTGACCGAGACCATGTTGAGCACGAGGACCAGGGCGATGAAGGTGGCCGCCCACACCCATACCGGAACGCCCGGGAACCACCCGTAAACGATCATCGCCGCGCCGGTGAACTCACTTCCCAGGGCGACCGTCCACGTGAGCCAGTACAGGAGGGCAGTGACGAAACCCGTGGCCGGCCCCAAGTACTGGCGGGCGTAGACGTGGAAAGCGCCGGTGAAGGGCATCGCAACGCTCAGCTCTCCCAGGCACAGCATGACCAGGTAGACGATGACGGCGCCAATGGAGTAGGCCAGCACGGTCCCCAAAGGACCGGCCTGGTGGATCGTGTTGCCGGTCGAGAGAAACAGTCCCGTGCCGATGACCCCGCCGAAGCTAATCATCATGAGGTGACGTCGGTTCATGCGGCGTTCCAGCGCGGTGACACGCCCCTGGTTGTCGGGGCCTCCCGGAACCTCGGGGCCATCGTGCCGGGGCTGAGGCGGAGGAGCGGGTGAGGTATCCGATGCGGGGGCGGGCTCGCGGTGATGTGCAACCGGGTCCATGCCTGAGACGCTACCGGTGCGGTCTCGAGCCATTCGATACCGTGTCGCAATGCGAACGCTCTCGGTATCCGCCACGTCCTTCGGGCGTGAACCGGCTCGGTTGTCTGATCTGCTGGACCGAGGTCCGGTCGTCCTCGACGGGGCGATGGGGACCGAGCTCGATGCCCGCGGGGTCGACACCCGCAACGCGCTGTGGTCGGCGCGCGCGCTCACCACAGCGCCCGACGTCGTGCGCGAGGTGCACTCCGACTACCTGGATGCGGGGGCTCGCGTCATCACCACCAACACCTACCAGGCCACGCTCCCGGCGCTGATCCACTCCGGGGAGGATGCTGCCGGCGCGAAGCGGGTCATCGCAGCCGGCGCCCGCTTGGCCAAGGAGGCTGCCCACCAGTTCGGCAAGGGCCGCCCCGAGGAGCCGGTGCTCGTCGCCGGAGGACTCGGGCCGTATGGGGCCTATCTGGCTGATGGCAGCGAGTACACCGGTGCCTACGGCATCGATATCCTTGAGGACCCCGGTTTCCAGGAGGTTCACCTGCCGCGCATCGAGGTGCTGGCGGGGGAGGGGATCGACCTGTTCGCCCTGGAGACGCTTCCGCGTCTGGATGAGGCACAGGCGCTCGCCTCCATGGTCAAGGGTCTCGCTCCTCAGGCCCAGTGCTGGGTCTCCTTCCAGGTGCGCCCCGACGGCGCCACTCTTGCGGACGGCACGCCGCTGGCCGAGGCGGCGGCCTGGGTGGCGCAGGAGGAGATAGTCGTCGCGGTCGGCGTCAACTGCGTGGCCCCGGGCGTCGTCGCCCGCGCGCTTCCGGTACTGCGTGCGGCTACCGGCAAGCCGCTGGTGGCCTACCCCAATGCGGGCGATCTCTACGACCCGGCGACCAAGACCTGGCAGTCCACAGGTGACGGGGGTCGAATCCCGGAGCTGGCGCCATCGTGGATCGACGCTGGGGCCCGGCTCGTCGGTGGCTGCTGCCGCACCCGGCCGGCCCAGATCCGCGAGCTCGCCCGCGCGGTCTGCCCGTAACTGAGAGTCCTTCGACCTCGCCGCTCCGGTGAATCAGCCCGGTAACCGTCTTGCCTGCCATTACTCTAGTGCTAGAGTAATGGCATGTCCTCCGACGCCGACATCGTTGTCCTCTCGCTCCTTGCCGAGCAACCGCGCCATGGCTACGACCTCGACCGGGTCATCGAGCAGCGCGGCTACCGCCAGTGGACCTCCCTGGCCTTCTCCTCCGTCTACTACCTCCTCAAGCGCCTGTCGGAGCGGGGGCTCCTCGAGCCCGACGAGGGCACTCAGGGACGGCGCACCGTCTTCCGCGTCACCGAGGCCGGGCGCCGCGAGCTGCGACAGGCCGCCAGTGAACGTGTCCTCGCCCCGGCCCCACCCAGCGCCGGAGTGCTCCCGGCGCTCAACGCCTATAGCCGGCTCGACGATCCTGCGCTCGCGGCCCTCCTCGTGCAGCGCGCCGAGGCACTCCTCGGCAGGCTCGATGAGCTTAGCGCCCTGCGCGCCCAGGTCGACGAGGAGCACGCCCGGGCCATCTTCGACTACGAGATCCTGCGCCAGGAAGCGGATCTCGCCTGGACCCGATCCTTTCTCAAGAAAGCAGACAGCGATGAGGACTGACATCAAGAAGGACCGCAAGGACCTGTACCTGCCGGAAAAGGCCGACTTCGCGGAGGTGGACGTGCCGGCCATGACCTACCTGGCCATCGACGGCCACGGCGACCCCAACACCTCACCGGCCTACGCCACCGCGATCCAGGCGCTCTACGCGGGCGCCTACGCGATCCGCGCCGTGCTGAAGAAACGAACCGGCGACGACTTCGTCGTCGGCCCCCTGGAGGGACTGTGGACGAGCGCCGACAATGCGGCCTTCGTCGCCGGTGACAAGGGGGAGTGGGACTGGACCATGATGATCCCCCTGCCCGAGGCGGTCTCCCCGCAGGACATCGCCGAGGGGCTGGCGCAAGCGGCGCGCAAGAAGCCGGAGCTGCCCGTCTCCGCTCTCAAGGAGCTCTCCCTGCGCGAGGGCAGGTCGCTGCAGATCCTCCACGTGGGCACCTACGACGACGAGGCCCCCACCTTGGCGCGCCTGCACGACGAGATCATGCCGTGCCTCGGCCTCACCTGGAACGGGCCCCACCACGAGATCTACCTCAGCGACCCCAGGCGCGTGGCACCCGAGAGGATGAAGACCGTCCTGCGCCAGCCGGTCAGGCCCGTCACAGACTCCAGCGAGGCGCGCTAACCCTGCTGCGGGCCCACGGACAGAAGGTGGACGACCGCGCGCCCCTCCCGGTCGCACTCGGCCAGATCCACCAGGGCTGTCAGCCGCCAGTCATGATCGCCGTCGGGGTCCTCCAGGACCTGCGTGGCCAGCCACACCTGCCTGCCGGAGGCCTCCAGGGCCTCGCGCAGGCGCTCACTGACCCCGGCTGCCGCCAGGGCCGTCTCATCGGGGGCCTCGTCGAGCGGCGCCAGTGAGATCGCCCGAGCCGAGGTGTCCGTGCCGATCCAGTCGTACTCGTCCCAGTAACGGCCCAGCACCTCGTCCCAGCGGTCCTCGCCCCAGCCGGAGGAGGCGTCCAGACGGCCCAGGGCCTCGACGTCGTCGCGCGCCATGAGCTCCACGCGCCGGAACATCTCCCGGCGCACCGCCACCCGGAAGGCGTGACGGTTGCGAGTGAAGGCCACCGTCCCGTCCTCGTCCGAGCCGAAGGCCCGCTCCACCCCGGATGAGTCGTCCGCGCCGGGACGGTCACCCTCCAGCAGGCCGGCGGCCTCGCCGGCCTTGCCCGCCTGGGCCTGACCGAGCGCCTCCCACTCATCGAGCAGGGAGGAGTCGACGGCGCGCACGAGCGCCCCCAACCAGTCGATGAGCTCGACCACCTCAGGAGTGCGGTGCTCCTCGGGCACGACCTGGCGCAGCGCCCGGTAGGCGTCGGTCAGATAGCGCAGCACCACGCCCTCGCTGCGGCCCAGCTCGTAGCGGGAGATGAGGTCGGAGAAGGTCATCGCGTTCTCCACCATCTCGCGCACCACCGACTTGGGCGCCAGCTCGTGCTCGGCGATCCACGGGTTGGCCTGCTTGTACATCTCCAGAGCAGGAGTGAGTAGCTCGGCCAGCGGCTGGGGCCAGGTGACCTCCTCCAGGGCGGCCATGCGCTCCTCATAGTCCATGCCCTCGGCCTTCATCGCGGCGATCGCCTCGCCGCGGGCGGCGCGCTGCTGGGCGTAGAGCAGCGGGCGCGGATCGTCCAGGGTGGCCTCGACGACGCTGACGACGTCGACCGTGTGCTCCGGGGCCTCCACGTTCAGCAGATCCATGGCCGCCAGGGCGAAGGGCGCCAGGGGCTGGTTGAGGGCGAAGTCGGCCGGCAGGTCCACCGCCAGGCGGAGCCGGGGGCGCCCATCGGCGGCGGCCTGGGCGCTGGAGACATGCGTGAGGACCCCCGCCGTGCGCAGGGACAAGTAGATCTCCAGGGCGCGTCGCACGTGGCGGCGCCGCTGGGCCTCGGGCTCGTGGGCGCGCTCCAGCAGCTCCGCCATCGCCGCCACCGGGTCGCCGGCGCGCTCCATGAGGTTGAGCACCATGGTGGTGGTGACCTGGAACTGGCTGGTCAGTGTCTCCGGGGCCGCGTCGCGCAGCCGCTCGAAGGTCTTGTCGGTCCAGTTGACGCGCCCCTCGGGGGCCTTCTTGCGCACGATCTTGCGGCGCTTGCGCTCGTCGTCACCGGCCTTGGCCAGCGCCTTGGCGTTCTCGATGACGTGCTCGGGGGCCTGGACGGAGACGTAGCCGCGGGTGTCGAAGCCGGCGCGCCCGGCCCTCCCGGCGATCTGGTGGAACTCGCGGGCGGTGAGGTGACGCTCCTTGGAGCCGTCGAACTTCACCAGGGAGGTCATGACCACTGAGCGGATCGGCACGTTGATCCCCACCCCGAGCGTGTCCGTGCCGCAGATGACGGACAGCAGGCCCTCGCGGGCCAGTCGCTCCACCAACCGCCGGTAGCGCGGCAGCATGCCCGCATGGTGCACGCCGATCCCGGCGCGCAGCAGCCGCGAGAGCGTGGCCCCGAAACCGCCCCCGAAGCGGAAGTCGCCGAGCGCCTTCACGATCTCGGTCTTACGGGACTTGGGCACCAAATCCACGCTCAGCAGGGAGGTCGCCCGCTCGACCGCCTCCTTCTGGGAGAAGTGAACGACATAGACCGGCGCCTTGTCCTGCCCCACCAGGCGCTGAAGCAGCTCACCGATCGGCTCGACGACGTACTCCATCTCCAACGGGACCGGCCTCACGGCGTCGTCGACGACGGCGACCTCGCGGCCCGTGCGCTCGCGCAGGTCCCGCACGAAGAAGGAGACATCGCCCAGCGTGGCCGACAGCAGCACCATCTGCGCCTGGGGCAGCTCCAGGAGGGGCACCTGCCAGGCCCAGCCGCGCTGCGGGTCGGCGTAGTAGTGGAACTCGTCCATGATGACGCAGTCCACGTCCATGTCCTCGCCCTCGCGCAGGGACTGGTTGGCCAGGATCTCCGCGGTGCAGCAGATGATCGGGGCGGCGGCGTTGATGGAGGTGTCCCCGGTGACCATGCCGACGTTATCGGCCCCGAACAGGCGCACCAGCTCGAAGAACTTCTCACTGACCAGGGCCTTGAGTGGGGCCGTGTAGTAGGAGCGGCCCCCGCGGGCCAGGGAGGCGGTGTGGGCGGCCAGCGCGATCATCGACTTGCCCGAACCGGTCGGGGTGGCGGCGATGACGTGGCGGTCCTCCAGGATCTCCGACAGTGCCTCATCCTGGTGCGGGTAGAGGGGACGACCGGTTGTCTCCGCCCAGCTTGAGAAGGCCAGGTAGACCTCCTCGGGCTCGGGGACGCGCTCGGGATCGTCAGCCGGAATGAGGGCGTCGAGCATCGCGTTGAGGGCCGGAGCAGTCTGGGAGGTCACGGAGTCATCGTCTCACGTGGGTACGGCAGGCGGAGCAGCGGGCCTGTGGCATGCTGGGCGCTTATCGTCCGTCCAGTCTGCCGTAGGAGAATGATGGACCCCCGTGCCCGCATCGAGGCCTTCCTCGCCGACTACGCCGCCGCCCACGCCGAGGTCAAGCCGCTGTTCGACAACCGGAAAGAGAACGGAGCAGAGGATCCATTCTCCGCGTGGTATGCGAAGCTGGAAGAACTCCGCGCAGCTCATCAGATGGAGAGGTCACTTAAGGGCGACATCGCCGGTATCTCTGCGCCGGGAACTTCCCACCTGGGAACTATCGCGATTGAGCGTATCGAGGTCTATGGCAACATGGCCAGGGCGAGGCTCACACGAGAAATCCGCTCCTATGGGCGCCCCATCATCGAGATGATGCTGGTTCGCGTCGGCGACGACTGGCGCATCGACACCATTGACGACTACCGCGAGGAGCCGGGCTCCCCGCTGGTGGACAAGGACGTGCTCGAGGCCTGGAAGGCCGCCGCCGATAAGACGGAGCCGATGGAGGCCCAGCACAAGGAGGACATGCCCGATCCCGCGGCCGTGTTCTCCGCCTCCTGGGCCTGCGAGGCGCTCAATGAGGACTATTTTGAGGTCTTCCTCAGCGACACCTTGGAGTGGCGAGAGGAGGACGGGGATAGGAACGACCCGGAGACCTACGCCGCTGTACGCGCCAGGGCCATCGCTGAGATGTACCGCAATGCTGAGGTTGGACCGGTCGAGATTCAGGAGATCGGTCAGTTCCCGCACGGCAGCTACCTGGCGGCCGGAGACCCTGTCGGAGAGATGTGCCTGTGCGCTCTCAAGGTCGAGCCCGGTGTGGCGCGGGCTCAGGCCCTGCTCACCACGCTGGGTGGCGAGCGGTGCGTGGCCGCGCTGCGCGTCATCCTCGCTGACCGCGAGCCGGTGCAGTGGAAGCACGCGATCGTCATGACGGCATCGGCGCGCTCCACGGACGTCAGTTCGTGGCATGAGGTGGACACCAGGTCGGGCAACGGCACCATCGCCGACGCCGATGCCTACTTCGGGATGAGCCACCGGCAGTACTCCAGGGTGGAGCGGCAGGTGGAACAGACCTTCCTCATGGATCCGGGGCCGGGGCCCATCGGAGCCTCGACCTACTCCGGCCGACAGTACGGCGCCGCCCAGGCCTACTGGGGCCTGGATGAGGACGGCCGGCCCGTTCAGCTGGTGCTCGACCACCAGGAGCTCTGGGCGCCCGCCGACCCGCCCGGGGCCACGGCCGGGGCCTGAGCCGTGCGGCGTCGGCCCGTGCCCGCGTCCTGAGGAACGACCGCACTATGTTCCGGGCGGCGATTCATGAGAGCATGCGGGCCGTCCCCACCTGTCGCGACACCGTGAAAGGCTGAATCTCCCATGGATGTCCTCGCTGCCCAGCTCGCGGTGGTCTCGGACTGGATCACGCTCCACATCACCATGTGGGTGCTCGTCGGTACCGGGATCCTGCTGACCGTCCGCACCGGCTTCGTGCAGCTCCGCCGCCTGCCGGACATGTTCCGCCAGGTGGCCGGGTCGCGTTCCGGGGCTCAAGGAGGCATCTCCTCCTTCCAGGCCTTCACGATCTCCCTGGCCGCCCGCGTGGGCATCGGCAATGTCTTCGGAGTGGCCGCCGCCCTCATCCTGGGCGGCCCCGGTGCGATTTTTTGGATGTGGGTGGTCGCCCTGGTCGGCATGGCCACGGCCTTCTTCGAGGCGACCCTGGCCCAGATGTTCAAGGTGCGCCACACCGACGGCTCCTTCCGTGGAGGGCCCGCCTACTACATGGCGCGAGGGCTGCGCAGCCGCCCCCTGGGGATCGCCTTCGCGGGGCTGACGATCTTCACCTGCGGCTTCTCCATCATCATGGTCCAGTCCAACGCCGTCGCTGGGGTCATCGGCCCTGACTCCCCGCTGCACCTGCCCCCGAGCGCCGCCGCCGCGGTGCTGGTGGGGCTCTCCGCCCTGGTCATCCTGGGCGGAGTACGCCGGGTCGCCCGCGTCACCGAGTGGATGGCGCCCATCATGGCCCTGGTCTACGTCGTCATGGCCGTCGTCATCGTCGCCCTCCACATCACTCAGCTCCCGGGGCTGCTGGCCACGGTCGTCTTCTCGGCCTTCGGTCCGGTGCCCTTCGCCGGAGGGGTGACCGGGGGCATCATCGCCGCCCTGACCAACGGGACCCGCCGCGGCCTGTTCTCCAATGAGGCCGGGCAGGGCACCGCCCCCTTCGCCGCCGCCACCGCCACCGTGGCCCACCCCGTCCAGCAGGGGCTCATTCAGTCCCTCGGCGTGTTCGTCGACACCATCATCGTGTGCACCGCGACCGCCTTCATCATCCTGGTCTCCGGCGTCTACAGCCCCGCCCTCGTCAAGGCCGGCACGCTGACCCCCGACGCCTCGGCAACCTTGACCTCCGACGCCGTCGCCGCCACCCTCGGCAACTGGACGGCCGTCCCCATGGCCATCGTCATCTTCGTCCTGGCCTTCTCCTCCATCATCGCCGCGGCCACCTACTCCGAGGTCTCCATGACCTTCATCTCCGAGCGGCCCGCATGGCGCTGGCTGCCCCGGTTCGTCTCGGTGGTCTCCACCGGGCTGGGGGCGCTCGCCTCTCTGACCGTCGTGTGGAACACCGTCGACATCACCATGGCCATCATGACCCTGACCAACCTGGTCGCCCTCATCTGGCTCGCCCGTTGGGGAGTGGGGGCACTCAGGGACTGGGACGCTCAGCGCGCGGCGGGACGAGTCGCGCCCCTGTTCAGCGGCGTGGGCAACCCCTACCTGCCCGGCGACCTTCCCGGTGACGTCTGGACCGGCGAGAGGACCCACCTGGCCGAGGCGGGCGGCACCGCCGACGACGGCGTTCCCGCAGCCACCCCGGCCAGCAGCCAGCCCGCCGCCTCGACAGGAGCCGACGCATGAACCTCACCAGTATCGAGAACCTGCTCAACTCCGTCGACGACTTCTTCTACACCTATCTTCTGACCGCCCTGCTCATCCTGGCCGGCATCTACCTGACCGCACGTAGCCGTCTGGTTCAGCTGCGCCACTTCGGCACCATGGTCAACTCGCTGTCCGGGTCCCGATCCGGTGCGCAGGGCGGTATCTCCTCCTTCCAGGCCTTCGCCGTAGGACTGGCCGCGCGCGTCGGCATCGGCAACATCGCCGGAGTCGCCCTGGCCATTGTGGCCGGCGGCCCCGGTGCCCTGCTCTGGATGTGGGTCGTCGCCCTCATCGGCATGGCCACCAGCTTCGTGGAGTCCACACTCGCCCAGATCTTCAAGGAGCGCGGCCGGGACTTCACCTTCCGCGGGGGCCCGGCCTACTACATCAAGAACGGTCTGGGCTCGCCCCTGTGGGGCAAGATCTTCGCCGTCATCTGCATCGTCTCAGTCGGCGTGACGGTGGTCATGGTGCAGACGAACTCACTGGCCCAGGTCATCACCGCCACCGTCCCCAGCGTCTCGGCCTGGATGGTCGGGGTCTTCCTCGTCCTGCTGACTGCCCCCGTGGTCCTGGGCGGGGTCCGGCTCGTGGCCCGCGTCGCGGAGTGGCTGGCGCCCATCATGGCGCTGGCCTACGTGCTCATGGCCGTGGTGGTCATCATCCTCAACATCGGCAGGCTCCCGGAGGTCCTGGGGAGCGTCTTCGAAGGGGCCTTCGGTCTCAACCAGGCCCTCTTCGGCACCGCCGGAGGAGTCCTCGCGGCGCTGCTCAACGGCGTGCGCCGCGGGCTGTTCTCCAACGAGGCCGGGCTGGGAACCGTTCCCAATGCCGCCGGCACCGCGACCGTCGCCCACCCTGTGCGACAGGGCCTCATCCAGTCCTTCGGCGTCTTCGTCGACACGATCCTCGTGTGCACGGCCACCGGCCTGCTCATCCTCCTGACCACCAAGGCCTACCACCCCGGCGACGACTCCCTGGTCGGAGCGATCCTCACCCAGCAGGCCGTTGCCGAGCACCTGGGTGCCTGGACCACCTGGCCCATGGTGGTGCTCATCTTCGTCCTGGTCTTCTCCACGGTGCTGGGCTGCTACTCCTACGCCCAGGTCAACGTCAACTTCCTGGGCGGAGAGCGCCGGTCCGAGCAGATCTTCGGGATCCTCCTGACCGCTGCGGCCTTCGGCGGCACCGTCCTGACCCTGCCCGTCGTCTGGGCCCTGTCCGACATCGCCCTGGGGCTCCTGGGTGTGCTCAACCTCGTCGTCATCATCCGGCTGGCCCCCTGGGTCATCGGAGCCCTGCGGGACTTCGAGTCCCAGCGTGCCCGGGGCGTCACCGAGCCCGCCTTCGTGGGCCACGGCAACTCCCTCCTTCCCGGAGACGTGGTCCCCGGCATCTGGGAGCCCGACGACGTGGTGAAGCGGGGCTGATTCTCATGTCACCTCTGGGGCGCATCTCATGGATGGGCCAGGTCGATGCCGTCCTGGCCTCCGTCTCCGACATGCTCTACTCCTGGGGCCTCATGTGGCTCCTCATCGGGGCGGGCATCTTCTTCACCGTGAGAACCGGGGCTGTCCAGCTGCGGCACACCGACGCGATCGCCGCCTCAGTGGTCGGCTCCCGCGACGGCAGCCACGGCGGCATCACCTCCTTCCAGGCCTTCGCCGTCGGACTGGCCTGCCGGGTGGGGACCGGCAACATCGTCGGGGTCGCGCTGGCGCTCATCCTGGGCGGGCCCGGAGCCGTGCTGTGGATGTGGCTCGTGGCGATCCTGGGAACCGCCACCGCCTTCAGCGAGGCCACGCTCGCCCAGCTGTTCAAGGTGCGTCGCCCCGACGGCACCTTCCGCGGCGGTCCCGCCTACTACATCTCGCGAGGACTGGGGCTGCCGATCCTGGGCGGGGTGTTCGCCGTCGTCTTCCTCATCGCTAACGGCCTGGTCATGCCCATGGTGCAGGCCAACGCCATCACCGCCTCCCTTCAGGGGGCCGGAGGGCTCTCACCGAGCCTGGGAGCCGTCCTCGTCGTGGCCCTGACGGCGCCGGTCCTCCTGGGGGGCCTGCGCGCCATGGCCCGCGTGGCGGAGTACCTGGCCCCGTTCATGGCGCTGGCCTACCTGCTGCTGGTGCTGGCCATCCTCCTGACCCACCCCGTCCAGGCGTGGGAGGCGCTGTGGTCCATCATCGAGGGGGCCGTCGGCCTGCGTCAGGGGCTGGGCGGCGTGGCCGGTGGGGTGACCGCCGCGCTGCTCAACGGCGTGCGCCGTGGCCTGTTCTCCAATGAGGCGGGACTCGGAGGGGCCGCCTGCGCCGCAGGCTCGGCCACCGTGAGCCACCCTGTGCAGCAGGGATTCATTCAGGCCTTCGGGGTCGTGGTGGACACCCTGTTCGTCTGCACGGCGACGGCGCTGGCGATCCTGGTCGCCGGCGCGGACGTCCTCCATCCCGGGACGAGTGCCAAGGAGAGTGCGGGAACCCTCACTCAGGACGCCATCGCCCATCTCGTGGGGGAGTGGAGCCGCTGGCCCATGGCGCTGCTCGTCGTCGTCCTGGCCTACACCACCATCATCGGGGCCTTCTCCTACGCCCAGGTCTGCCTCGACTACCTCACGGACCGTCCCTGGGTCGCGCGTGCGCTGCAGATCGGCGCCGTCATCTGCGCCGGCGTCGGCAGCGTGCAGCAGCTGACCACCGTGTGGACCCTGGCGGACGTGCTCCTGGGTCTGGGCGCCATCATCAACCTCGTGGCGCTGGTGCTCCTGAGCCGATGGGTCGTCGGTGCGCTCAGGGACTGGGAGGCCAGGCGGGGCACGTCGACGGCGGAGGGCGACAAGTCGGTCTTCCGCAGGGACTCCGAGTACCTTCCGGCGCCTCTGCCGGAAGGCGCCTGGGAGGGTGCAGGCGACCGGTAGACGGGCGGTGTCGCGCACAACGCACCACGCGCCTTGCGCACGTGCGGCAGCGATGCCACAGAGCCGTCACCGAATCGAAACACTGTATCCGTAGCCTTCGCGAATACGGTGCCCTCCCTCCCGAAGGAGGGGGACGTGGGCAGGACGTGTATCCCGGACCGCTCCCGTGCTGGTTCGCGCGCCCGACGCCCACCTCGCCCGCGCCGTCGTCCCACCCCTACGGAGGATCTCACGTGCAACCGGTTCTGGCTTCCCTGACCAGTGCGGCATCCAGCGCAGACAACAGCTGGACCGCATCCTTGGAGCGCTTCTTCAACGAAGGCGCCAAGATCCTCGATGACGCCGCCGGGCACCTGTTCCTCTACCTGCTCGCCTGGCTGCTCGTCCTGGGGGGCCTGTACTTCACCGTGCAGACCGGATTCGTGCAGCTGCGCCTCTTCCCCTACATGGTGCGGGCCATCACCTCCTCCCGTGACAGCAAGGAGGGCGGGATCTCCTCCTTCCAGGCCTTCGCCGTCGGGCTGGCCTCCCGAGTGGGCACCGGCAACATCGTGGGCGTGGCCATCGCCATCACCATGGGCGGCCCCGGCGCCGTGTTCTGGATGTGGATCGTGGCGCTGGTGGGTATGGCCACCGGATTCATCGAGGCCACCCTCGCCCAGCTCTACAAGGTCACCCACCCCGACGGCACCTTCCGCGGCGGCCCCGCCTACTACATCCAGCGCGGCCTGGGGTCCAAGCCCGCCGCCAAGCTCTTCGCCGTCGTCATCACCTTCGTCTTCGGCTTCGCCTACGAGGCCACCCAGGCCAACACCATCGCCGCCACGATGGAGAGCACCTTCCACGTCGAGCCGTGGATGACCGCCGTCGCTCTGGTCGTCATCACCACGCCGATCATCTTCAAGGGCATCAAGTCGGTCGCTGCCGTCTCGGAGTGGCTCGTGCCGATCATGACGGTGGTCTACGCCCTCATCGCCGTGGCCATCCTGGTGCTGCACGTCACCGCGATCCCGGGAGCGATCTTCTCCATCTTCGAGGGCGCCTTCGGAGTCGACCAGGCCTTCGCCGGGACTGCCGGGGGATTCACCGCCGCACTTCTCAACGGCACCCGGCGAGGCCTGTTCTCCAACGAGGCCGGTGAGGGCTCGGTCCCCAACATCGCGGCCACCGCCACCGTCCCCCACCCCGTCCAGCAGGGATTCGTGCAGTCCCTGGGCGTCTTCGTCGACACCATCGTGGTGTGCACGGTCACCGCCCTCATCGTCCTGCTCTCCGGGGTCTACGACCCGGTGGCCGCCCAATCCGCCCCAGAGGTTGCCAATGGCGCCGCCAACACCCTGACCTCGGCATCGGTCACCAACGTCCTCGGTGGCTGGGCGCAGTACCTCATGGCCGTCATCATCTTCGTCTTCGCCTACTCCTCGCTCCTGGGCAACTACACCTACGCCCAGGTCAACATGGACTACCTCCAGGGCAAGCAGCACAAGCACTACGCCCTGCGGGCCATGATCATCGTGGCCACCGCCGTCGGCTCCCTGTCCACCCTCACCTTCGTGTGGAGCCTGTCCGACCTCGTCATGGGGGCGATGACCGTCATCAACATGGTCTCCATCCTCGCCCTGGGAGGCTGGGCCTTCGGTGCCCTGCGTGACTGGGAGGCCCAGCGCCGCGCCGTCCAGGCCGGCGAGAAGGACGAGATCCGTTTCATCGCCACCGACAACCCCTACCTGCCCGGCAAGCTCCCCGGAGATGTCTGGACCGTCGACGGCGCTGCCCACGCCGCCATCACGGAGCGTCGCGCCGCGCTCGAGGAGGCCTCGGGCAGCTGAGCCCAACAGCGCTAGGCTGAGGCCCATGAAGATCGCGCGCTTCTCCACCGGTGACGAGCCCCGCTACGGCATCGTGCAAGGCCTGCCCGAGCACGAGACCGTCTCGGGCGAGTCCGACGGGCACCTCCTGGTCCTCAAGGGAGACCCCCTCTACTCCTTGCCCGAGGCCACCGGGGAGGTCGTCGAGCTGGGCGAGGCCCGGCTCCTGTCACCGGTTATCCCGCGCTCCAAGGTCGTGGGGATCGGGAAGAACTACGCGGCCCACATCGCCGAGATGGGGGAGGACGAGCCGCCGCGCGACCCGGTGGTCTTCCTCAAGCCCAACACCTCCGTCATCGGACCGGACGCTCCCATCGTCCTGCCCTCCTGGAGCGAGGAGATCCACTACGAGGCCGAGCTCGCCGTCGTCATCAAGACCCTCGCCAAGGACGTCCCCGTGGAGCACGCCGACGACGTCATCCTGGGATACACGGTCGCCAACGACGTCTCGGCCAGAGACCGCCAGCGCGCCGAGCCGCAGTGGGCGCGGGCCAAGGCCTTCGACACCTCCTGCCCCCTGGGGCCGTGGATCGAGGTCCCCGAGCCCGGCCGCGACCCGCTCTTCTCACCCGGCGACGCGGTGGTGCGCGCCCGGGTCGACGGCCGGCTCGTCCAGGAGGGGCGCACCGCCGACATGATCCGCTCGATTCCCGAGCTGGTCGCCTACGTATCGACGATCTTCACCCTCCTTCCCGGCGACGTCGTTCTCACCGGTACGCCGGCGGGAGTCGGCGAGATCCGAGCCGGTCAGCGCGTCGAGGTCGAGGTCGAGGGCATCGGCTCCTTCTCCAACCCGGTGGTCCGTCGCTGAGTCGACGCGGCCGGCCCCACCGAGCTGGAGTCCTTGTCCCGACGACGATGGGCGGGACTCCCGGGGCGTGCCCTGAGAATCCCGCCCATCGGCGAGTGCTGGTGCTGCTCCTCGGCTGTTGCTGCTCGCTCGTGGGGAGCCGAGGCGGGCTCAGGTGTCCTTGGATGAGCTGCCTGAGCCCTTCTCGTCGCTCTTCTTGTCGCCGCTCTTGGAGTCCTTGCCCGCACCATTGCCGGATGTGCCCTCATCCATGTCGGCCGGGCCGGGGTTACTGATCGGCGTGGCCTTGAACAGCGCCTCCATCTCGCTGGACGAGTAGGCGTCAACAGGGCAGGCGTACATCGCCTGGAGCATGACGGGTGTGCCCACCGTACTGAATACGCGGACGAACCTGGTGAGCTTGTATTCCTTGTGATCGGCTCCGGTGTACGTGAAGTCCAGCCGTTTGGTCTCGATGGCGTGACCCTCGGTGTCCTTGACCAGGGAGGAATCGTCCTTGGTGGGCTCGAAGGAGACGTTCGAGAAGTCCGACGACTTCTGATAGGCATCGATGACGGCCTCCACCTGAAAGTCCGACTCGGCGCGATCGTCCTCCGTGCTCTTGTCGTACAGGTTCTGCGTCGTGGAGAACACGCAACCGTTCTGCTTCTCCATCTTGTTCTTGCCGTCGGTGTCGTAGACGGTCACGTTCCAGCCGGAATGGGACTGCGGGAACTCCCATGAAGGCACATACTCAACATTGCTGTTCTTGCCTCCCTTGGAGGGCTTCTCCGACGGTTCCGTGCTCTTGTCCGACTTTCCAGCGGATGATGACGCACTGCCGGAGGCGCTGGAGCGGGCAGGTCCGGACTCGTCCTGACACGCAGCGAGAACCGGGACCGCCAGGGCGAGGCTGAGGCCGGCGACAAGGGGGAGTCTGAGAGCCGATCGGCGGCGGCTGGTGGAACGTGCCGCGGGATGTGGGGACGGGGACATGAGGCCTCCAAGGAACGATGAGTCGGGAGTCTTCCCGAACGGACTGGAGATGTCATCACCTCTGGTGGGAGCCGTGAGAACTTCCTGGTGGCGACATCATGATCTCACGGATGCCACGTTAATTCGTCCGAGTGCGCAGAGCGATGGGGTAGGTTCCCCATCCCTCGAAGTCGAGGTCGAATGCTCCAGGTGAGGGACCCCCTCTCATAGTGTCCCCGTGTCCGATGATAATTTCGGGCAACACATGATCGTCGGCATATGTTGACGCAAGAGAAGGAAGTCGTGGTCATGGGGGCAGGCCTGCTCGGCGTATTGCCGCAGGGGCCTCAGTGCTGGTCATGGCCGCTGGAGCGTTCACGGTGCCGGCGGTGGCCGGCGTGGCGGGGGACCCGGCCCGAGGGGTTCGACCTGTTCCCCGGGTGGCGTCAGAGGGGACTATCCTGGCCCCATCATGCCTGAACTCAGTGATAACTCATCCGCTTTCCGTCCTGAGCCCACCAGCGCCTCCGGTATCCCGGAGCAGGGCTCATCGTCCGTGCGCGTACGTTTCTGCCCCTCACCCACGGGAACCCCTCACGTGGGCATGGTGCGCACCTGCCTGTTCAACTGGGCTTACGCCCGCCACACCGGCGGAACCTTCGTCTTCAGGATCGAGGACACCGACGCCGCCCGTGACTCCGAGGAGTCCTTCGACGCCATCCTGGACTCCCTGACCTGGTTGGGCCTGGACTGGGACGAGGGCGTGGGTAAAGGGGGCCCTCATGAGCCCTACCGCCAGTCCCAGCGCATGGACCTGTACAAGGAGGTGGCCGCCGAGCTGCTGTCGGCGGGCTACCTGTACGAGTCCTTCTCCACCCCCGAGGAGATCGAGGCGCGCCACCGTGAGCGTGGCGAGGACCCCAAGCTCGGCTACGACGGCTTCGACCGCGATCTGACCCAGGAGCAGAAGGACGCCTTCCGCGCCGAGGGTCGCCTGCCCGTCCTGCGGATGCGGATGCCGGACGAGGACATCACCTTCACCGACCTGGTCCGCGGCCCCATCACCTTCAAGGCCGGCAGCGTGCCGGACTACGTCGTCGTGCGCGCGGGCGGTGAGCCCCTCTACACCCTGGTCAACCCCGTTGACGACGCCGCGATGGGCATCACCCACGTTCTGCGCGGCGAGGATCTGTTGTCCTCCACCCCGCGGCAGGTGGTCCTCTACCGGGCCCTCATGGACATCGGTCGGGCTCAGGTCATTCCCGAGTTCGGGCACCTGCCTTACGTCATGGGGGAGGGCAACCGGAAGCTGTCCAAGCGGGACCCCCAGTCCAACCTCCTCATCCACCGCTACCGCGGCATGATCCCCGAGGGTCTCCTCAACTACCTGGCCCTCCTGGGCTGGTCACTGAGCGCGGACCGCGACGTCTTCTCAGCCGCAGAGATGATCGAGGCCTTCGACGTCCATGACGTCAACCCCAACCCGGCCCGCTTCGACCCCAAGAAGTGCGAGGCCATCAACGCTGAGCAGGTGCGTGCGCTGGCAGAGACCGACTTCCGGGACCGGCTGGTGCCCTACCTCGCCGACGCCTACCCCGACCCGACCGGTGAGACCGCTCAGGTGCCACTGGTCTCAGCGGAGGCCTTCGATGAGCTCACGGCGCGCGAGCAGGAGATCCTCAACGCGGCGGCCCCCCTTATTCAGACGCGGATCCAGCTGCTGCGCGAAAGCCGCGACATGCTCGGCTTCCTCTTCGTGTCCGACGACGATCTCGTCGTCGACGACAAGGCTCTGTCCAAGCTCAAGGCCTCGGCCGGAGACGTGCTGGATGCGGGCATCAGCGCCCTGGAGGGGCTCAACCCTGAGCAGTGGGACAAGGACCATCTGGAGGAGGCCCTCAAGACCGCCATCGTCGAGGGGCGGGGCATGCCCGACGGCGAGGGGATCAAACCGCGTCTGGCATACGGCCCGTTGCGTGTCGCGGTGACCGGGCGACAGGTCTCTCCGCCCTTGTTCGAGTCCATGGAGATCCTCGGAAGCAGCTCCACCCTGGCCAGGCTGACGACTCTTCGGGCCCGGCTCGGGTGAGGTGACTGCACGATGAACTGAGCCGGTGGGGCCGGGACGCAGCGCTCAGCGCGTGCGTCCCGGCCCCACCAGCCAATGAGTGCGGGGCTGAGTACAGGACCGCACCAGCCGTCCCGCTCTTCTGCGGGCCGCGCCGGCCGATTACATGGCTCCGGCGTCGATTCCCTGGACTCGGATACCGGCGAGAATTGTGTGCCACTGCTCTAAAGAGGCCGGTGTATTCGTTTGGCACACAAGTCCAACATTCAGGACGTATCCCTCTTTTCCGACGGTCCTGCTAAAACGATATCCCACGACAGGTGTATTCGGGGAATTAGTGAAGTTGACGTTACCGCTGAATCCCACCTCGTAACCGGGAATCGTTCCGTTGTCGTCGCGCACTGCTTCGACAGGGGAAGGGGTGCTGGTTGTCTGATAGGTTGTGTAGTCGTCAGTCTTAATCGATACGTCAGTCATCGACAGCAGCCCATCGGTGGGGTGGGGCGTGAAATACTTTTCCGAGACGTATTGGCTGATGTACCCCTGACAGACCTGCCCGTTGGTGAACTGGTATCCCTCGATGTGGACAGAATCGGAGTTCTTATCGGTGTTGGCCAGATCGTCGTTTCGGGACCAGACGGATGTATCTTCGTTGGTGAAGGTGACTGACGGTCGAGACCACGTGGCGGCTGCAGAGGGGGTGGCGGACGGCGTCTTCGACGACGTCGGGCTCGGTGTCTCGGATGGTTCCGAGTCGGAGGGGCTGGCCTCGGCGGAGGCGTCGGCCGGCTCGACCTTCAGCTGCCCCTGGTGGGCCGGGCCGCAGGCGCTCAGCGCCAGACTGGCTGCGAGGCACATCCCCAGGGTGAGGCGACGAGCTCTGGAGGGGGTGCGGGCGAGGAACATCTGGCGGTGGTGCGGTGCTGGATGAGGCAATGCTGCTCTCCTGGTGGTGAGGAAGGAGGAAGGGAGGTGCTGTGGCTCGGTGCTGGAACTCATCTATCCCATGGCCCCAGCATCGAGTCCCGACACTCGTGTCGAGAACAAGAACTGGTGCCATGTGTCGGCGGAGGTGAGCTTGTCCGGGGAGCACTCCAGGAAGATTTCCAGGGTGACACCCTGATCGCTGATCTGCCGGAAGAAACGATATCCAGCTACGTCGCCCGTCGAGCCACTGGCGTACTTGACGGTGGCCGTGTAGCCGATCTCGTATCCGGGGAGTGTTCCATTGTCGTCTCGTACGGCGCTGACGGAAGTCGGCCCTGAGGTCATCGCGAAAGAGCTGTGGTTTGGCATCGTCTCCTGAACCTTGGCGGAGGAGGTGGTGTTGTCTCCACCTATTTTTCTTTCGTCGTAGATTGAGTGGTTCGCTTTGTAGAAGATGATGGCCAGGCAGCCTTCTGCGTCGAAATTGTAGGCCTGGCTGATTTCTGATGATGTGTTGGTCGGCTGTTTGAGTATGTCGTCCTGTCGGTGCCACGTGCCGGTGGTGTCGTTGGAGATCGTGACGTTCGGGGCCGTCCAGGTTGTTGCCGACGGCGTTGGGCTCGGCGTCTCGGATGGTTCCGGGGCGGAGGTGCTGGCCTCGGCGGAGGCGTTCGCAGGTTCGACGGTCAGCTGCCCCTTGTGGGCCGGCCCGCAGGCACTCAGTGCGAGTGCTGCGGTCAGGGTCAGTCCAAGGGTGAGGAGGCGGTTGCTGCGCGGGCCGCGACATGCCTGGTGGCGCTGAGGGTGGATGGGCATAAGGCCTTCCAAAAGGGTGGGGTTGAGCAGGAACTACTGGGAGTCTAGGGGATGCCTCTGGAGCTCCGCTTGGTTGTGAGTGCTCAGGAGGGGCTGCGGTGCTGGTTGCCAGGGTCCTGTGAGGCGGCGAGTGGGAGGATGGAGGGGGAGGGCCCCGAGACGTCCGTTGTGTGTCGGTCTTCACCTCCTGGTGATTTGGCGGTGCAGGGGTGGGCGTGTAGATTACTGCCCGCTGCCTCGGACGTGATCCGTTCCGGGGTGAAGCCCTTTGGGGTATGGTGTAATTGGCAACACGACTGATTCTGGTTCAGTTATTCTAGGTTCGAGTCCTGGTACCCCAGCGGATCTCATGATCTGTGGCCCCCATCGTTTAGTGGCCTAGGACACCGCCCTCTCACGGCGGCGGCGCCGGTTCGAATCCGGCTGGGGGTACGAGGGTCCGGTTACCGGTTTCGGTATTCGGACTGTCACATGCCCCCATCGTTTAGTGGCCTAGGACACCGCCCTCTCACGGCGGCGGCGCCGGTT
>ERZ772932.21-NODE-21-length-111251-cov-4.979154_pt1 | contig 111251 bp, 83 predicted proteins | sample MGYA00511684_ERZ772932 | MGnify/ENA primary metagenome ERZ772932 (study PRJEB29015, sample SAMEA2738078) | human oral metagenome | biome: human oral; feature: human-associated habitat; material: saliva | place: China | collected 2210 ...
ATTTAATAGATTTTATTGATTTAAATTATCACCAACGTTATTTGACATAGAGCCAAATATTCTTAATGAAAGTGTAGTTGCAAAGCTGGACATCTGCTCGAGTTTTAAAGCTACACTTTTTTACTTTAATAATAAATATAGTCTATTTTACCTAGTAAATAGATTTATGTAGTAAATAGGAGAAATTGAATGGTAAAACGAATTTTTAATATAGCATTGGCCTATGTGGGGGTTGTTATTGGTGCAGGACTATCCTCAGGTCAGGATTTAATGCAATACTTTGTAGGTTTTGGTAAATGAGGTATTATTGGTACTATTGTTCTTGGTATAATAAGTGTTATCTTTGGTAAGATAATAATTACACTAGGTAGTTATTACAGATCAAATGATCACTATGAAGTCCTTTCACAAATCGCAGGACCTATCACTAATAAAATACTAGATATTGCTCTAATTATTTCATGTTTTGTTGTCGGTTTTGTCATGATAGCAGGTGCAGGGTCAAACCTCAATCAACAATTTGGTTTACCTTTTTGGTCGGGGGGATTAATATGTGCATTGTTAGTAATCTTTGTTAGTTTTCTTGATTTTGAAAAGATAACAAATGTTCTTGGTATATTCACACCATTGGTTTTCATCATGATAATGATTATGGGGGCGTATACTTTTATAGGTCGTAGTTTTAATTTTGAGGAACTAGAGGCAATTTCAAGCACAATTTCATCACCGATGCCAAATGTATGGATTTCCTTACTTAACTACTTTGCATTAACTGCCATGACAGGTGTATCAATGGCCTTTGTATTGGGTGGATCTATAATGAGAATAGGGGTAGCTGAAAAAAGTGGGACCCTGGGTGGTCTAGTAGTTAGTATTATAATTACAGTTACAACATGTATCCTATATGCCAATGTAAAGCTTGTATCAACGGTTGATATTCCTATGTTGGCTATTGCTAAGGAGATTCATCCTATCTTTTCACTAGTATACGCTCTTATCATATTTGGGCTAATTTTTAACACTGCTTTTAGCTTGTTTTATGCCCTTGCAAAGAGATTCTCTTCCAATAAGCCTAAAAGATTCTATCCAATTATGATAGTTACTGTGGCTCTAGGGTATGGATTATCTTTTATGGGGTTTAAGGAATTGGTATCGATTATGTATCCCTTGCTAGGCTATATAGGTTTTCTTATGTTGATTATATTGGCCCTTGCATGGATAAAAGAGAGGACTAATATTAAGAGCGAGAAGTATTTGAGACGTAAAATGATTAGGTTAATTTCTAAAAAGTATGATGATGAGCAAGAATATACTAAGAAAGATAAAGAAAAATTCAATCAACTAGGAGAAGATTCAATAGTTGATGCGCAGGATATTAAGAGTGATATTAAAGAATTGCTTAAAGATGAGTTATCTGAAAATAATAAATGACAGGCATGCTAAATAAGGTAGGTGTAAAAATGGAATTAGATACTTTACAAGATGAACCAAGACTTATCTTGACATATCCTCATAAGTTAAAATTTAATAGAGTAGCCTTTGTTTCCATGATATTGTTAGCTCTAATTGTTTTATGGATACTAAAACAGCTTACGACCTATAATACTGGTTTTTCAGGTAAAGTCATAGTGACGATAGTGCTGATTGTACTACCATTACTTATGTGGTTTATTGCTTATAATAACTACTTAAATGGTGTAAAATTAGAACTTTATGGTAATAATTTGATTAAATATTACACCTATGGAAGCAGGGGCAATAGTCTATTACATTTTAAATTTCAAGCCGAAAATATAGGAAATATAAAAATTAATAAGTATCCCTTCAATTGTGTGAAGCTGACCATAATAATTAAAAATCCGATTTTTTGTGGTTTACACGAGAAGAAGTTGAATAAGCCAAGTAAGGTGACTATTATCGTAGCTAGAGAAAAAGCAGACTTATTTATGCAAGAGATGAAGGGGCTAAACTTAATGTTCAAGGACCAAAATCAGATGTAACTGATTTACCTAAGAAGTAATTTATAAAAATTTCATAAAAGTATATCTTAGAGTACAAGTCCCACTTAATATAATTGAAAATATTGATATTAGAAACAGTAAATCAAAAAGGTTTGCTGTTTTTTTCTACTAAACTTAAAAATAAAAGTGTCTATAAATATAAAAAAATGCCAGATAAAAGGATTCATGAGAAAATAAAATGGACATCAAAACCAAGATATAGCTAGCTCCAAATGTAGTTTTGTCGAAAGATAGGTTTAGGCACCAGAGGAAAATAATTCAAGTAAAAATATGATATAATATAAACAGGAAAGTTAAACTATTTTCACCAATATATAGGTTAGGGAGACCGGTTATGACACTAGATAAAAAAGACTTCAAAATGAACATGAGTAGAGATAAATTTAATATGCTAGCGACTTTTACAGGGGACAAGTACCTCTTCTGCCAAAGCTCTTTGGCCCAGACTGTTTTGATAGATAGGCTGAGGTCAAATTTTTGTGGTGCCTACCACGAAAGAATAAATATAACAAGTGTTCAGGCCTACATAGTTAACCAGGTCAACCTATTTTGGCCACTTATTGGTGAGGGGGTTAAGCCAAATACCCTGTCGCGTTTAGCTAGTATCTTTTTATTAAATAAAATAATAGGTGACAGGAGGTATTTTGATGGATATTTTCAGGGATTAAACTCAAATAATTTAAATATTGCCAACCAAATTTACGGGGCTATGATTGAGGCCAGTATGAGGTCTATACCTCAAGAGGCCATAGCCCACAGGATTTCAAGGTTTAAGACTTCAAGGTCTAATAGGCATATATTTGATGATATGAAGAATGTAATAGTTGAATACAGGTCAATAATGGATAGGTTGTGCCTATATGATTTACCGGCCTTAGTGGATAAGTATTATAGGGATTTAGCAGTAAATGATAGGTATATAGACCTTACATCAAGTAATAAACTTGTAAACCTAGAGGACTTACTTGGTGGAGTTGAAAAGGCCCAAAACCTGGTCAAGCCAGGTGGGAAAAAAGAAGACATCCATTTTGATACCTATTATGATATGTATATAGGTCTTATAAACACACTAGAAGATATTGTCAACCAGGATAAGATAAGTCCTGGTAGAATAGGAGTTATAGTACCTAATAAGAGGCTTTTAACGGATACAGATTTGGATAAGATAGGTAGTGCCTTGGGGCATAGGGTAAGGTATGTACCAGAGAGTGAGACTATTACGAGAACTCGAATAGGAAATCTTGTCTTTAGTGCCCTGGCTATATATAGAGACTTGGAATTTATTTTAAGCCAGGAGGACAAGCTGGAATTATTAAGAGTTTTTAATCCAGGCAAAACGTATATATATCTAGCGAGAAATATAGAAAAACTTATGGTGGATATCCGAAAGGCCCTGTCTATCGATACATATGGCCAGGTACCTGACCAGGAGTTTGCGAAAAAATTCTTTAAAGACTACCTAATGGAGGCTGGTGTAGATGACCATGATATGCTAGTAGTAAGTGGTTTCTGCGACCATTTAAAGGACCTAAATATACTGACAGAGGCTTGTGACAAGGTAGAATTTATATCTATTAGTGATGAGGCAAGGTTAGGATTTTTGAAGGAATATTCAAGTATTTTTCCAGGAAATATGACTAAAATGGAGCTTGCCTTTATGGATAATATCTTAGTCATGACCTTGGATGAATATAAATTTTTAGCAGAGGATAGGGACCACCTATTGGTCTTTGATGCAGACTCAAAGGCCTATATCAGAGGGGTGGAAAGTAACCTTGATACAGATCTGGCCTATATGGAGGATAGCCTTTTAACCAATATTGACGACACTAACCTAGACCAGATTTACAGGGACTTGGAAGTAGACAAGAACAAGACCTATATGAAGGACTTATGGTCAACTAGGGAATTTTTGGATGAGGGGTCTTTGGAAGACCTGAATATTTACCTACTATATTCAGACCTGGCTATAAATGGATATGATCACTTGGGAGACAGGAGGCTACTATGGACATAGTTTTTAGGAAAGACCAAAAGGAAATCATGAAATATAATTCTGGTAGCATGGGAATCCAGGCGGTTCCGGGTGCGGGCAAGACCTTTATAATTACAAATCTAGTAGCCAAGCTCCTGACAAAGATGAAGGATGGAGACCAGGATGGCAAAATCTTGGTCCTAACGTATATGAATAGTGCCGCCAATAACTTCAAGTCGAGGATAAGGGCTATTTTGGAAGAAGAGGGACTAGACAAGGCAAGTTTTGAGGTAATGACTATTCACTCCCTGGCTATGAAGATTATTAGGGAGAATACCGATATTGCCATGTTAAGTGAGGAAAGTCAGATAATAGATGACTATAAGAAGGGCATCCTAATCCAAATGGCCATAGATGAATATGAGTCTTTACCGGCCAATGAAACAAGGATCAGGTCCTTCTTAAAAAAGGAATTGAGGGACGACCAGGCCCAGGTAGATAAGTGGTATAGGGAGTTTACAAATATTACCCTAAATACTATTAAATTGATGAAATACGCCGATATTAGTGTAGATAGGCTGGAGGCTTACCTAGATGGTGGACAGGCCACAATTATGAAGATAATAGGACCTATCTATAAGAATTACCAGGCAATACTGGACCAGGAGGGCTACTTTGACTATGATGATATTTTGATAAGGGCCTATAGGATCCTGGTAGAAAATGAGTCGGTAGCAGAAAAGTACCAGGCCAGGTATGCCTATGTATTCGAAGACGAGTGCCAGGATTCCAATGAAATCCAGGGCAAGATTATAGATATTATCTCATACGAGAAATCCAGCCGCAAAAAGTCAAAGAGGAACCTTGTAAGAGTTGGTGATGTTAACCAAAGTATAACAGGTACCTTTGCTGGGTCAGACCCAAAGTACTTCAAGGAATTTTGCTCACAGGCTGACCACTATTATGAGATGAATATGGCAGGTAGGTCATCTAGGGATATATTGGACTTAGCTAATTTTCTAGTAGACCAGACAAGAGACCACTTGGAGGGCATACATATTGAGCCAGTGGAGAGTGGCCAGACCTACAAGGGAAATCCAAAAACAGACAAGTATATGGTAGCTGCCAGGTCACTAAAGAACCAAGAAGAGGAAAGGGACCTTGTTGCCAAGACAATAGGCTACTACCAAAAGTTATTCCCAAACTTTAGTATAGGGGTATTATCTTTTTCAAACTATGATATAGATGATCTAGGAGACTTCCTAGATGCTAGGGATATAAAGTATGACAAACTAGGGGCAGATTCTAAGGTTAGGAAGAAGCTAATAGGGGACCTAAAGTTGGCCCTGGACTTCCTGCTAGAGCCAAGTAGGGAAATCTTTGTAGACCTAGTCATGGATGCCTTTGTAGCAAGATTTGACCTTGACCTAAGCCAGGAAGAAATAGAATATATAGCCACTAGCTTGACAAAAGAAGACCATGAGGCCCTACTTTATGATAGTCCATATAGAGAGGATTGGATATCCAAGACTAGGGTGAGGCTTGATGATAGTATCAGGATGAGTTTTTCCAAGAAGATTGACCAGGCAATAGGATCAATTAGGTCTATTTGTGACCATAACCAGGCAGACAAGTTAGGCTTGGTTTCTTATATCTTGACTAGGCTAAGCTTGACTAGTAATGAACTTCTATTGTCCAAGTATATAGTATTTTACCTTGGAAATTTACTTTCTTATGAGGGGGCAGACCTATCAAGACTTGCCCTAAGTTTGGACAAGAGGTATAGCAGGGTATTTGACGGTGCGATAGAGTCTATATACGATATGGGTGAGACAGACCCCCTAGGGGGGAGCGTGACCCTGGCTACAATTCACAAGTCTAAGGGTATGGAGTGGGATGCAGTAATTATTACAGGCATAAACAAGTCAGACTTCCCATCTAGCCTGGATGACTACTTTAGGGTTGATAGGAAGTATCTTAGGTCAGACTTTAAGTATCCAGAGGCCTTTGTAAATATGGACATAGATAATATTCTGGGCGAAAATCAGGGCAAGACAAGGGCCTCATATGAGGACGACCTCAAGCTGGGCCTGATTGGAGAGAGGGTAAGACTACTATATGTAGGAATTACCAGAGCTAAGTCCAGCCTTTTATTATTGAACTCAAAGAATAAATTTATAGAAAGTCTTAATAGGAATATGTTTAGAAAGGATTCTAGCTACCTTGAGCTATTGACAAGCTACATAGAGGAAAGAAAGAATCAGTGGAATGGTATAGAAAAATAGGTGGTATTGATGATTGATAAAGAAGCTTTAGAATTCAGACTCGAAAGACTGGTATATAGTCAAAATATGCTGAGTGCCTGGAAAAGAAGTAAAAAAGAATTTATAGACAAGTATATAAGGCGTATTTTTTGGTCAGATGATAGCCAGCTTGATAGGGAATATGAGGAGAATATGTCCTATGGTAGGGACTTTCACCTTATGTGCCAAAGGATATTCCTAGGGATAGACCCTATTAGGTCTAAGAGTGAATTTGATAGGGACCTAGATAGGGTAAGGAAGATTTACAGGCTATATAGGGAAAGGTATGGTCATGACCTAAGCTTTCTACCAGAGTATACCATAGAGCTAAAGGATAAGATCCAGGTGACCTATGACCTCCTAGTTAAGGTCTATAAAAATGGGGAATTGATCAGGTTAGATATATGGGATTGGAAGACAGAGCGTAAGAAGATAGAAAAAGTATATGCGGAGAAGAGGATGCAGACTAGGGTATACCAGTATGTTTGCAAGGAGTCATTGGGCAGTGGCCTAGACTATGAAAATATAAGGATGTACTACTACCAACCGGCAATTGATAGTCAGGTCATGGTAGATTATTCAGAGGAAAAGCATATAGCAAATAGGAATATGATATATGCCTGTATAGAGGAGATAAGGAAACTCAAATTAGAGGACTTAAGAGAAGAGGTATAGGATGGGTGTAGGATTTATAAAAGGAAGGATTGGTTCTGATAGGAGCCAGGCCCTCTTGGACCTATGTTTCAAGGAGGCCAGGTCAGGCTCTAGGGGACCGATATTTATACTAGTACCAGAAAAGTATACATTTGAAATGGAAAAAAAGCTGAGTCTTAGGCTCTTAAAGGATAGGGACCCAGACCTTAGGATAAGGGTAGTAAGTATGTCTACCCTTGCTAATATGGTATTTACCAAGGTTGGTGGCCTAAAGGAAAAAAAATTGACCTCTTCTGCTAGGGGGATGATGACCTATAGGGCTATTGAAGCTGTATCAAAAGATCTTAAGACACTAAGGATGCCCCAGGACTCAACTGGCCTAGTTGATATAGTTAAGGATGCCCTTATTGAACTAAAGCAGAACAAGATTGGACTTGAAGACCTTGAAGAAATGGCAAAAAAAACAAGTGATGATGCCCTTAAGGCTAAGCTTGAGGATATAGGCTTGATATATGCCTCATACGAGAAGCTAATGGAGGAGGACTATATAGATACAGAGGACTGGATAAAGTTATTTTCTAGAAAGCTGGTTTCTTTTGAGGAAATCAAGGAAGCAACTATCTTTATAGATGAGTTTACTGGTTTTACACCTATCCAGTACGATTTGATAGAGGGTCTAATTGCCCTATCAAAAAATACCTATATATCCCTGCTTTTGGATATGAAATCTAGGCTCGAGCTAAAGACGGTTTTTTCTAAGACCCATATTACCTACCAGAGGCTTATAGATATATGCAATAGTCATAATTTAGAAAGACTAGAGGATATAGATGTGGCTAGCCAAGGCTATTATTCAAGCCCTGAACTGGCTTATTTGGAAAAGAATATAAATCTATATAGGGGCAAGCCCTTTGAAGGCAAGGTAGATAATATTGAACTGATAGAGTTTGAGAATATATACAAGGAAGTTGAGTATGTGGCAGCCAAGATAGTTGAGCTTGTGAATGACAAGGGTTTTAGGTATAAGGAAATAACAGTAGCAACTAGGGACCTAGATGCCTATTCCTACCTGGTAAGGGCTATATTTAAGGACTACAAACTAAATTACTTCCTAGACCAAAAGCTAGAGGCCAAGACCAACCCAATTCTTGTGCTCTTGACCTCTATTTTGAATATGAAGAAGGAAAATTACTCGTATAATTCTGTTTTTAACTATTTGAAAAGTGGTCTTGTCGGAATTGACCACGAGGATGTAAGCCTTCTTGAAAATTATGTAATAGCTAATGGCATTAGGGGGTCCAAGTGGTTTAAGGACTGGGACAAGCCCCTAATTCATAATATAGAGGACGATTCAGAACCTGATAATACATATATTAACGGTATTAGGCAAAGGGTTATGGAACCTATAGGCAAGCTACACAATAAGCTCAAGGGTAAGAATAGCCTTAGGGATATATCCTCCTACCTATATGAGTTTTCCCTAGATATAGGACTAGCAGAGAGAATTAACGACCTAATAGAGGAATTTAAGTCCCAAGAAAACCACTACAAGGCCAGGGAATACTCGCAGGTATGGAATATTTTTGTAGATGTTTTGGATGAAATGGTTGAATTTTTAGGTGACGAAAAAATAGGCTTAGATAGGTATATAAGGCTAATGGAGGCAGAATTATCTGGTTTTGAACTGGGTATTATACCACCTTCAAGTGACCAGGTATTCGTTACCAGTGTAGATAGGATGAAGAATCCGGATACAAAGGTACTGATACTAATGGGAGTAAATGAAGGAGTATTCCCTAAGACAATAGGAGACCAGACCCTGATTAGTGACAGGGAAAAAGAAAAATTGGAACAAATAGGTATAAGTTTTGACTCAGATATGAAGTCAAAAACATATGATGAGGTCTTTCTGGTTTATAGGGCAATGGGACTAGCAAGGGAGAGGTTAATCATCAGCCACCCTGTATCAAGCTTTAAGGGAGATACTCTGAAGATGTCTTCTCTTATCAAGAAGCTAATGAAGCTCTTCCCAAGTCTAAAGATGGAAAGCTTCTTAGAATCCGACCTAGACCCTAGTCACATATATGACCAGCTAGTTAGTCTTGAGGAGAGGGTCAAGACTGAAAAAATGTTGGAATCCAGCTCAAATTACGATAACAGGGTCTCCAGCCTTAATGCAAACCAAGCCAGAATCCTATATGACCAAGGCATATTTAGTGTATCTAAGCTTGAGAAGTATGCAGCCTGCCCATTTTCCTATTTTATGAATTATGGATTGGCTGCCAAGGAGAGACCTATAAATGAGTTTTCTCCAATGGACTCAGGCATATATTCTCACAAGATACTAGATGAATTTTCCAAGTACTTGGCAAAAAATTCCATGCCTTGGAGGGAGATAGAGAAGGATTATATAGGAAGGTCAGTAAACCAAATTTCTAATGAACTTGTTAAGTCAAGGGCTGGCTATATACTGGACAGCTCTGAAAAATATAGGTACCTGTATACTAGGCTAAATAGGTCTCTTGTAGATTCCATATACAATATGTCTAAGCAGATAGACAAGGGACATTTTGAACCAAGGGGCTTTGAGCTGAGCTTTGGATTTAACTCAGCATATCCACCTCTTAAGCTAGACCTTGACGGGACTAGGAGGGTTAATATTATAGGCAAGATTGACAGACTAGACACCTGTAAGGATGGAGATAGGGAGTTTGTAAGGATAATTGACTACAAGTCCTCTGCAAAGGAAATAGACCTGACTAGCCTATATGGTGGCCTTCAACTCCAGCTGTTCATGTATATGAACGCAGTGATAAATGCTGACAAGACTGGTAAGCTGGAGCCTGCAGCCGTTCTTTATTCGAATTTTTCTAACAAGGACTTAGACATGCCTGGTCTAGCAGATGGACTAGCCTTGTCTGACGAGGACCTAGAAAAGAAGCTACTAAGGGAAAATAAGTTTAGTGGTCTAATAGTCAATGATAAGGAAATAATGGGTCACCTGGACAAAGACCTAGGAGCAGGTGAATCTTCAGATATATTGAAACTTGAGCTAAAGGCAGATGGGTCTGTTTATGAGAGTCGTACTACCAGTATGTATCCAGAGGAGTTTGATACTGTGAGGACCTATGTAATGAACAAGTCTAGGGAGATTTGTCAGGATATTTATGAGGGAAAGATAGATATTAGCCCTTACAGGAAGGGGGCTTCAAATGCCTGTAGCTATTGCGAGTACAAGTCAGTGTGCCAGTTCGATCCTAGTATGAAGACAAATAGCTATAGGGATATAGAAATACCACTGGGTGACAAGTCTAATAAGTGCAAGCCTGATAGTGGTAAAAAGGCAGCCAAGAAAGATGGTCTTGGTCGCTATAGCGACATAATAGGAGTTTTGGCAAAGAAGAATAAGGAAGGGGGACTAACTAGTGGCGACTAAGTGGACAAGGGACCAGGCAAGTGTAATAGACCATAGGGGGTCAAATCTCCTAGTAGCAGCTGCAGCAGGTTCTGGAAAGACTGCTGTCTTAATAGAGAGGATTATTAGCCTGGTTACTGATAAGGATAGGCCTATAGATATAGACAAGCTATTGGTAGTAACCTTTACCAAGGCTGCTGCCAATGAAATGAGAGAAAGGGTAGGACTGGCCCTAGAGGATATTTTAGACAAGGACCCTGAAAATGAACACCTACAGAAACAGGTACTTCTATTGAACAGGGCAGACATAACAACTATAGACTCCTTTTGTGGTCGAGTGGTTAGAGAGAATTTTCATGCCAGTGACCTTGATCCTAATGTCAGGACTGGAGACCCAGCTGAAATTGAAATGATAAAGAAGGATGTCATAGAAGATCTCTTTGAAGACCTATACGATGAAAAAAATGGGGACTTTTTAAGTCTTGTAGACCTATATTCAGCCAGGAACAATGATAAGCCCCTAGTAGACCTAATATTAAAGCTAAATGCCTTTGTAGACTCATCTGCCTATCCTGAGGACTGGTTAGACAGGGCTGCAGAAAGGTTTAATACTAGTGGCAAGGACAATAGGGAAATCATATCCTCTTACCTAGGACCATATCTTTCTAATGAGCTAAGTATCTTGGCTTCATCTACCTATAGGCTGGAGGCAGTAGTAGAACAGCTTGAGGATTATGATGACCTGGCTAAGTACAGGGACTTTATTGGTCACCACCTTGCCTATCTTAGGCCAATACTGGGAGTCCTATCACCTAGGTTGGGACAGGAAAAAACAGACTTCGATTCGGATTTAGATTCAGGCTTTTTAGACCTGGACCTAGAAGCCTTGAAGAATTCTATTGATATATACAATTCAGGAAAGGCAGGAATTAAAGCCTTTAGGATTGGGTCAAAGGTGGACGAATATGTAAAGGTTGACTATAAGAAAATAAAGAAAATGGTTGATGATATATTTTCTGATATAAGGTCAATCCTAGCTAGACTCTATATAGGCCTAGATGAGGTAAGGCTAGAACTGGATATGGCCTATCCTTATATGAGGGCAATATCAAATATAACTAAACTATTTAGGAAGTCCTACAGGCAAAAACTAAAAGGTCTAGGCCTGGTTGACTTTTCATATATAGCGCATACGGCTCTTGATATACTTATAGATAGGTCGGGTGAAAGTCCTAAGCCTAGTAAGATTGCCCTAGCCTATAGGGACATGTATGAAGAGGTCTTTATAGATGAATACCAGGATAGCAATATGGTCCAGGAATTGATCCTATCAACTATATCTAGGACCAGTCCTGGTAACAGGTTTATGGTTGGGGATGTCAAGCAGAGTATATATAGGTTTAGACAGGCCATGCCTGAGATATTTATGAATAAATACGAGGACTATGCTATTAGTCAGGGGCCACTTGAGTCTGGTCGTAAAATACTCCTATACAATAACTTTAGGAGCAGGGCCCAGGTACTAGAGGCCTGTAACCACGTATTCATGTCTATAATGAGAAAGGCAACCGGAGAGCTTGATTATACACAAGAGGAGAGACTAAATCCGAGTGCCATTTTTAAGGACCTAGATTATGATAGCATTGATGAAAGTGCATATAGAGACCTGGTTGGGGGACCCGATAAGTCTGAGATTATCAAGCAAGGTCCAGCTACGGAGAGATTTAATGTAGGTGGTCCTGTAGAGCTAAGGCTAGTGGACAAGAATTTTAATGAAGATGACCAGGACTTAGATGGACAAGCCTTGGAAGAATTTAAGTCAACATCAAGCTTTAGGTCCCAGTGCCAGGCTATAGGGGCCTATATTGACCAGGTGGTAAACAATAAAGAGAGGCCATACTTGGTTTTTGATAGAAAGCTAGACAAGTATAGAAGGATAGAATATAGGGATATAGTAGTCCTATTTAGGTCCCTAAAGTCCAGGGTAGAGGATATAGAAGATGTATTCGGCCAGCTCGGTATTCCCCTGTATTCAGACCTAGGAGGAGATTATTTCTCCACACTAGAGGTGAGCATATTTGAAAACCTACTTAGGGTAATAGACAATCCTAGACAGGATATATGTCTCTTATCTATCATGAGGTCACCAATATACAAGTTTGAGCCAAGTGATTTTGCCCTATTGAGACTAGTGGATAAGGACCTAGACATATATGGTCTCCTGGACAAGCTATATGAAATGGACCAGGCAGAGCTTGATAGCCTAGGAAAGGACTATCAAGACCTAAGACTTAGGGTTGTTGACTTTATGGACCAAATTGATGCCTACAGGAGGATGTCTGTCCTTATGCCTTTGGATGAATTTATTTGGTTCCTATTAAAGGATACTGGATACTATGCCTATGTGGGTGGTCTGGAGATGGGCCAACATAGGCAAAACAATCTTATCCTATTTTTCGAGAGGGCCAGATCCTTTGAAAAAACATCATTTAAGGGCTTGTTTAACTTTGTAAATTATATAGACAGGGTCAAGACTAGGGGGTCTGACATGGGGGAGGCCAAGGAGCTTTCTGAGGATGCAAATGTTGTAAGACTGATGACAATCCATAAGAGTAAGGGCTTAGAATTTCCCCTAGTCATAGTAGCCAAGGCTGATGGTAAATTTAATTTTAGGAGTAGTGACCATAGGCTATCACTTCATCAGGATATGGGTTTTGGACCAAAGATTATAGACAAGGTTAAGAGGCTTAGTTTCCCAAGTATGGCCAAGCTATATATTGACAAGAAGATGGAATTAGAGCAAGAAGCAGAGGAGATGAGGTTACTCTATGTTGCCATGACTAGGGCCAGGGAAAAACTAGTATTTTTTGCTAATATAGATGATTTTAGTAAGCAAATGGACGAATGGAAATCAAAGGCAAGAGACCTAGATGGTAATGTAGAAGACTTTGAAATATTGAAATCAAGGACCTATCTTGACTGGATTATGATGTCCATAGCCAGGCTAGAGGCTAGGGGAAAGGCCCTTGATGCAAGAGGTCAGGAATATGGATATATAGGATATAGGGACACAAATTGGATAATTGCTGTAGAAGACAGGCTAAGAGTCTTTAAGAGGGCCAAGGATATTGAGTCTAGGCTTGAGACTTTATTACCTAGTCAACTTGTGGAGACAAAAGAAGAAAAGTCTGGCCCTGGACATATAAGTGTAAGACCATATCATTTTCAGGCAAGCGCCCTTAAGCCAGCCTCTATATCAGTTTCTGAGGTCAAGAAGATTATAGAAGCAGAAGACCAGACCCAATATGAAAACATGTACATGAGTAGGTCTATACCAGACCTTAAGACGCCTGCCTTTATGCATAGGTCTGAGTCAAAGCTATCCTTTAGTCCAGGGGAAAGGGGAACAATCTTCCACCTAGTGATGGAGCTATTGGACTTTGAAGGCTTATATACTTTGAGGGATGATGACAGGGACCTAAAAGACAAGCTAGATGCTGACCTAGAGGCCCTAGTAGACAAGAATATATTAAGGCCGGAAGAGCTTGCAACAGTAAATAGGAAGTGGATAGCTGATTTTGTGAAGACTCCTATTTTTGAAAGACTCAGCCAGGCAGCAGGCCAGGGACTCCTACACAGGGAGACCGCAATTGACTACAATATTAGCCTTACTGAAATATATAAGGATGAATCCATAGATGAAACGGAAAGAATTATGTTGGTTGGTATAGTAGATGTATTTTTTGAAGACCAGGATGGCGACCTGGTCCTAATAGACTACAAGACTGACTATGTAAGCAGGGATAGGTATGGTGCTATAGTGGCTAGATATAAGCCACAGCTTGACCTCTATGCCAGGGCCTTGGAGGACATTTCCGGCAAGAGGGTAAAAGAGAAATATATATACCTATTTAGTGTAGGTGACTTAGTTAGTTATGATTAGGAGGTTTATATGAGGATACTTCATACGTCAGATTGGCATCTGGGTAAGACCCTGGAGGGCCATGATAGGCATGATGAACAGGTTAGGTTCTGTGATAATTTAATAGATATTGTGGAAGAAAATCAGGTAGACCTAGTCCTAGTAGCAGGGGATATATACGACAGCTACAATCCTCCCTCAAGTGCTGAGACCCTATTTTATAGGACTATTGAAAGGCTAGCCAAGGGCGGTAAGAGACCAGTCTTTATAATAGCCGGCAACCATGATAATCCTGAGAGGCTAGAATCAGTTAAACCCCTAGTTGAGGGGCTAGGAATTACCATACTAGGCTACCCAAAAAGCCAGGCTAGAAGGGGATCTTATAGGGGGTTTTCCATTGAAGAGGCCCAGCCGGGTTTTACAAAGCTGGCCATAGGTGGCCAGAAAATAAATATAATTAGTCTACCTTATCCAAACGAAAAAAGGCTTAATGATGCATTTGAAGAGGTTGGAGAGATAAATGAAATGCAGGAGACCTATACTAAAAGGATAGGAAGGATTTTTAAGGACTTAGAAGACCATTACAGGGACGATGAGATTAATATAGCCCTTAGCCATATATTTGTGGTTGGGTCAGCTATTTCAGATTCAGAGCGTAGGATAGAGCTAGGTGGTAGCCTTTTAGTTGAAAAAACAGACCTGCCTGCTAGGTCCCAGTATACTGCCCTTGGGCATATCCATAAGCCCCAGAGGATATCCAAGGAATACAGGGCCTTCTACTCAGGCTCTCCAATCCAATACAGTAAAAATGAAAGGACTTCATCAAAGTCCGTATACCTGGTTGACCTAGAACCAGGTCAAGAGCCGGATGTAAATCAAGTACTCCTAGACAATTATAGGCCAATATGCCTATTTAGGGCTAAAAATATAGACCAGGCTATGGAAATATGTGAGGAAAGGGCAGGACATGATATATTTGCATATTTTGAGATTGAAACCAAGGAAAGCATAGACCTAGAGGCTATTAGGAAGATGAAAAAGCTGATGAAAAACATCATCGAAATAAAGCCTATTTTAAAGGGAAGTCAAGACATGGTGAAAAGGGAAATAGTGGATATAAGCAAGGCCAGCATTAGCCAGTACTTCCTAGACTTCTACAGGGAAGAAAATGGGGGGATGGACCCAAGGCAGGACCTGATAGACCTGTTTAATAAACTGATTAGCAAGGAGGGTGTAGACTATGAAACCAATTAGATTAGAAATTGATGGAATAAATAGCTACGCCTCCAAGCAGGTCATAGACTTTGATAGACTTACATCAAGGGGCATATTTGGAATCTTTGGTAAGACAGGGTCAGGAAAGTCTACTATACTGGATGCTATGACCCTAGCCCTATATGGTAATATAGCAAGGGGTAGCAAGGAGTTTATCAATTCAAATAGGGATAAGGCAATAGTATCCTATACATTTGAACTCGGCCTAGGTCAAGATAGGGTCAGGTATATGGTGTCTAGGAGATTTAAGAAAAGTGAAAGATCAGGAAAGACATCTGCTACAAGTGACTATGTAAGGCTTATGTCAATGGGCCAGGACGGAAACTATAAGGTCTTGGCTGATAAGGTCGGAGAGGTAAACAAGCAGATAAAGGCCATCCTTGGACTAGAAGAAGGTGACTTTTTGAAGTCGGTAGTCCTACCCCAGGGTAGGTTTGGTGAATTTTTATCACTGACAGGCAGGGACAGGAGAAATATGCTAGAGAGGATTTTTAATCTTGAAGAGTATGGTACAAACCTAAACCTTACTCTTGCAAGCTATAAAAAGACAGTAGGTGACCAAATTAATATAGTCAAGGCCAAGCTAGCAGAGTATCCAGAGGTTACTAAGGAAGCCCATAAGGACCTAGAAGGTCAAATAAAAGAACTCGGAAGCGACCTTGAGTCTAGTAGAAAGTTACTAGTAAAAGAAGAAAAAATATATCAAGAATACAAGGAGGTCCACAAGCTTATTCAAGAAAAGACTAGGCTTGATGCCCTAGAAAGGGACCTAATAGGACAAAAAGATGTGATGGAGGACCTAAGGTCTAGGTTGGATACAACAAAAGCCTACCTTGGGCTTGTCGATGATATAAAAAAATTAGAGGACCTAGACATAGAGCTTGAAAGACTTGGAAGTGAATTGGACCTTGGCACAAAAAATTGCCAGGTCGTAAAGAGGGACCTAGCTAGGGAGAAGGAGATCCTACTAGGCCTAAAAAATGAAATAAGGTCTAATATCCAGGAAACAGCCTATAAGAATAAGATAAGAGAAGCCTACCAGCTAGAAAATGCTAAAATAGAGTTGGTCAAAGACAGGGCCAAGCAGAAAGTACTTGTTGAAGAAAATTTAAGCCATATAAGTAAAATTGACAAGCTTTTAGAAACTAGGAAGGAAGAACTAAATAAACTTGAAGACCAGATAGGCAATATAATTGATGCCATGATTGAAGAGGAGAAAATACAGATACCAAGTGATGACCAGCTGATGGATATGAATTCGAACCTACATGATTTAGGGGCAAGTATATCTAAGTATGAGGAACATGAAGTCAGGTACGAGCAATTAAAAGGCAGAAACCGAGAGTGTCAGGACCACTTAAGTCATCTAAGGGAATCCTTGAAAGAGAAAGAGAAGGAAATAGGGTACAAAAAGGCTAGGCTTGATAGCCTTGTAAAAGAAAATGATGAACTTAGACTGCAAGACCTGGTCAAGGACTTAAAAAAAATACTTAGGGAAGGTGACTACATAGGTCATGCCTGTCCTGTTTGTGGATCAAAAATTGAAAGTATAGACAAGAACCCAGCTAGTAATATAGATATAGATAGCTACAAGACTAATATAGAAAGAGCCCAGCTAGACCTAGAGAGGCTAGTAGAGGAAAGGGATGCTAGGAGATTAGACCTAGGTAGGTTAGAAGTACAATTGAGTATAGAAAAAGAAGAACTAGATAGACTCAAGCTGGACTTGGATAAGACGGATATTGAGGTCTTAAAAGCCAAATACAGGGCCCAAAAGGACCAACTAGAAAGAGATAAGACCATAAAAGTTTTAAAAGAAGAGGAAATAGCTAGGCTAAACAAGGAAAAGGACAAGGTCAATAGGGCCAAGTCCTCCATAGAAAAGGAACTAAGAGACCTCCTAGTAGACCTAGAATCAAAAAAGACGAGATTGGACTTGTATAAGGCAAATATAGACAAGCTAGAAGAATCCATAAAGACTTTTGAGGATAAGCTTGATTACCTCAAGAATAACCTAGGCCTTGATAATATACGGGAAGCATATGAAGAAATGCAAAGAAAGGAAGAGGCCTTTGATAGACTTGACAAGGATATACGTGGTCAAGAGGAAAAAATAGAGGGGCTTAGGCATGAAGAGACAAGGCTAGTCGACCACTGCAAGGACCTAACGGGCCAAATAGACCTGGCAAGGGTGAAGAAGGAGACTATCCTATCAAGAGAGGAACTTAAGGACATTGATAGGCTAAGGAAGGAAGCCCTAAGCAAGGATGAATATGAGAGGTCCCTAGTTAGGCTTGATGACTACGATAAAAATATACTAGAAGTGGGTCATTCCATAAGGTTGGTTATAGAGAGTATAGGCGGTAGGACCTTGGAAGAGGGGGCCATGCTGAGACAAGAAGACCTGTGTAAGGACTTAGAAGAAAGGATAGACCTGTTAAAGGACAAGCTTTCAACCCTTAGCTACCAGCACAAAAAGATGGGAGAAGACCTTGAACTGGTTGCTAGCTTCCTGAAAGACCTGGCCAATTACCAGGCAAGTATGGATTCTATACTAGAACTTGAAAGTGTATTGAGGGGAAATAAATTCGTAGAGTATCTTGCTCAAGCCTACCTACAAAATATAGTCTATGATGCATCGCAGAGGTTAGACCTAATAACAAGTGGTAGGTATGCCCTAGAAATAGATGGTGACTATGCCTTTGTAATAAGAGACAACTATAAGGGAGGCCTAAGAAGGTCTGCGGATACCTTATCAGGAGGGGAAAACTTCCTGGTATCCCTATCATTGGCCCTTGCCCTATCTTCACAGATACAGCTAAAGGGAAGCGCTCCACTTGAATTTTTCTTCCTTGATGAAGGATTTGGAAGCCTTGATAGAGACCTATTAGATATAGTTATGACATCTCTTGAAAGACTTCAGGGAGAAAATATGAGTGTGGGTATAATAAGTCATGTGGAAGAACTGAAGAATATGATACCTGTCAAGCTAGAAGTAGACTTTGATGAAATAGAATCATCTTCAAAAGTTAAGCTTTCATGGTAAAATAAAGTTACTTGTGATATAATAAAGAATAATGTTAAGATAAATTTCAATAGTAGGAGAGTGGTTTTATTGGATTCTGGTAGTTTATGGATTCAGATTCTAGTTTTAATAGGGTTAATAATAATATCTGCATTTTTCTCAGCATCTGAGACAGCGGTAATGTCAGTCAGCAAGGTGAGGATTAGGCACCTAAAGGAAAATGGCGTAAAAGGCGCCAGTGTATTAGAAAAGTTAATAGACCAGCCTAAAAAATTGCTAAGTTCAATTTTGGTGGGCAACAATGTGGTTAATATAGCTGCAACATCCATATCTACATCTCTATTTATGAGTATATTTGGGAATCAGGGTATAGCAATGGCTACACTTGTCATGACCGTACTGGTATTGGTTTTTGGAGAGGTTACACCAAAGACACTTGCAGCCAACAATAAGGAGAGGATATCCCTGGCCTTTGCCAAGATACTTAGGGTAGTTATAATAGTTCTTGCACCATTTGTATTTATTATAAATATAGTCACTACCATAATATTCAAGATATTTAGGATAAAGGATGATGATCCAAAGTCCCTAGTAACTGAAGAGGACCTAAAAATAATGGTTAATGTAGGCCATGAAGAGGGTGTTCTTGAGCATGAGGAGAGAGAAATCATCAATAATGTGTTTGAATTTGGTGATATGAAGGCTGAGGATGCCATGGTACAGAGGGTAGACATGGTAGCCATAGATGCAGAGGCTAGCTATGAGGACATACTTGAAATCTTTAAGGAAGAAAAGATTAGTAGGATGCCTGTCTATAAGGAAAATATAGATGATATAATAGGTATCTTGAATATAAAGGATATAATATTCTTGACTGATGAAGAAGAGGAAAGCTTTGATGTTGAAAAGTATATGAGAGAGGCCTTCTTTACATATGAGTTTAAGAAGATATCCCAGCTTTTGGAGGAAATGAAGCTGGCCAAGACCCAGATAGCCATAGTGCTTGATGAGTATGGTGGTACATCAGGCCTACTGACAATTGAAGATCTAGTTGAAGTCTTGGTAGGAGATATAGAGGATGAGTACGATGAGGATGAAGAGGAAATTGTAAAGGTTGCTGAAAACGAGTATATAGTTGATGGAGGAACAAAGTTGACTGATGTAAACGAGTACCTATACAATGAATTAGAGTCTGACGAGTTTGACTCTATTGGTGGTTATATCATGGGTTATATTAATGGTCTACCAGAAGAAGGTCAAGAGATTGAGCTAGATGAATCTACCAAGGTCAAGGTACTGTCTCTTGATAAGAATAGGATAGAAAAGCTCCAGATATTTGCTAAGGAAATTGAAAAAAATGATGATGAAATTTCATTTAAGGAGTACATAGAGAAAGAAAATAATAAGGACAATGACTAGTTCTTAGGGGATTACTTTACCCGACTATAAAAGCAGGCTTTTAAAATATGGCCTGCTTTTTAAAAGTCTTATTTAAGGGGCTTGACCTATGTTTATTGGACCTCAATCTTGTTTAGAAATACTATTTTACTAGATGATAGGACGGTGGTTATTATAAATATAATAGTTGATTTTCGAATGGATAATGAAATTAGAAATAGTCTGTTGGCGATGGGATTTGAACTGTATGATTCCTATGACCAGAGCCTGCTCTATGAGGGACTAAGGGGACATGTTGACCTATCAATATTCTTTGACGGCCAGACCTTTGTTTGCTCTAAGGAGTCCTATGACTATTATAGGCAACTTTTGTCAGAGCATATAAGTGGAAAATACAGGCTGGTACAAGGAGTAAAAAATTTAGAAAAAAAATACCCTGGAGATGTAGCTCTCAACCTTGCCTATACGGGCAGCTATGCAATAGGAAGGCTGGATTCATTAGAACCAAGGCTGATAGAATTTATAGGGAGAAGAGGAGACCTTAAAATGATTTCAGTCAACCAGGGCTATGCAAACTGTTCCATATGTCAGGTGAGGGATGGGGCTGTAATTACAGGTGATCCAGGCTTAAGTAAGACCCTTAGAGGCCATGGTTTGGAGGTTCTGGAAATAAGTCCAGGTCATATAGGTCTATATGGGATGGACTACGGATTTATAGGCGGGGCTAGCTGTGACTTAGGCCAGGAAAGGGTAGGCTTTTTTGGCGACCTAGCTAGCCATCCAGATGGTGAATCGATTAGGTCATTTATTGAAGACCATGGTAAGGAGGCTATTTCACTTGGAAGTGGAAGGCTAAGGGACTACGGTAGTGGCATAGTATTTTGGTAAAGACTTGTGGATAAAAACTGATTTGAGCAAGTGTATAGAGGGGCATTTATTGAAAACAACTAAATTGTTTATAAGAGCTAAGATAAAAGGGGGAAGATATATTCAATATATCCTCCCCCCTTTGGAATTATATTAATAACTTTGATTTTAGGCCCCAAGCCTTTCCTTTACAAGCTTCATAAGACAAAGGCAGGACTCGTAAATGTCATCATAGGTCTGGTCAAAATTACCAGTATACCAAGGGTCTGCTATGTCCCTTGGGTGGTCAGTCAAGTCCATAAACTTCATAACCTTAGACTGGTCAATGCTACCAAATTCTCTCTTAATATTGTTCATATTATTTTGGTCCATGGTAAATATGTAGTTATATTCATCTAGGTCAGACCTTTTTAGTTTGCTTGCAAACATATTATCTACAGAGATTCCATACTTTTTTAGCTTGTTTCTGGTACCTGGGTGGACTGGGTTGCCGATTTCTTCGTAGGAGGTAGCAGATGAATCTATAAAGACCCTGTCACTTAGGCCTTCTTCCCTTATCATGTGACGAAATAGGGCTTCGGCCATAGGTGACCTACAAATATTGCCGTGACAAACAAACATTATTTTTATCATCTTATTCTCCCATCTTATTTAAGAAGTTCCTAAGGGCTCCAACCATACCAGCATCGTTCTTTAGCTTGGCAAACCTAAGTTCTGTATTGTTTAGTATAAGTGGAGTTAAATACTTGGCCAAGGCAACTTCTAATTTAGGCTTGAAGTAGTCCTCTCTTGCCATAATACCTCCACCAAGGATTATAATTCCTGGATTATAGATGTAGGCAAGGGTAGATAGGCCAATAGCCAACTTATCTATCATCTTATCAACTGCATCTATATATACCTGGTCTCCAGCCTCTATCCTTTCAAATACCATCTTACCGTTAAGACTATCAGTTTCAAGACCCAGCCTTTTTTCAAGTCCAGATGTCATAGCATATGTAGACGCAACATCCTCAAACCTACCACCTGGTATCATTATTTTACCGATTTCACCTGCACACATGCATTCACCAGTAATTAACTGCCCGTCCTGAATCAGGCAGGCTCCTATACCAGTTCCGACCGTAATCATACTTACTAGCTTCCTGTCGCTATTATCACCCAGCCAAAGCTCTCCTAGTCCTGCGCAGTTGACGTCATTTTCTAGGTGACATGTAAGGCCCGTTTCATTTTCAACAATATCCTTGACCCTCATCATAGAGTATCCAGGTATTAGGTGGTCATCCGCATGCATGACTATACCATTTTTTGAGTCTATCATTCCATGAGTAGATATGGCCACACCCTCTAGCTTGTAGTCGGGCAGAAGGCTCTTAGTCTTGGCAACCATCTTATCAACTATACCCTTACCACCAAGTGTCCTGGCTTCAGAATTCATGCTGCCCTTCTTTATTATATTTCCGTTTTCTTCGATAATACCATAACCGATGCCAGTACCGCCGACATCAAAACAAATATATTGCTTCATATTCATTAACTTAAATGTATCAGATACATTTTCTCCCTTCTAAAATTAAGAATTTACCACTAATTACTGGTCGTTTTTTTATAGAAAATTTATAGTAGTTAGTGAATTGTAAGACCAGTATAATCCATATTTTGAAAATTTTCAATAAATTTTAATAAAATATATTGCAATAGAATGGTAATTATGATATATTGTGTATAAAGTTAGCGAAACCGGTTAAGTAATTAATTAAATTAGTACGGAATCGGTTTAGAGACTTTAAAATAATATTGACTAAATTAAGGAGGTTCGGTAGTGGAAAAACAGAGAAAAGTTACAATGCAGACCGTGGCTGATGAGGCCGGTGTGTCAAAGGCAACTGTATCTAGAGCTATCGGAAATTATCCGGATATCAGTGATAGCACCAAGAAAAAGATATTTGAGGTGATGGAACGTTTAGACTACCATCCTAGTGCTATCGCCCGAAGTCTTGCCAATAGGATTTCCAAAAATGTGGGACTTGTCCTACCAGCGGACGATGATTTCTTTACGAACCCTTTCTTCCAGGAGAGCCTAAGAGGAGTTGCCAAGACGGCAGGTAAGAGGGGTTATGATACCTTGATTGCCTATAATGGTAAAAATGAAACCAATGCAGTGAAAAGGCTGGTAAACTCCAATAAGGTAGATGGGGTAATCCTTATGAGGTCAGTAATTGGTGATTCAACAGTAAACTATCTTAGAAAAATAGATTTTCCATTTATCCTAATAGGTAAGAGCAAGGAATATAATGATATCTATACGGTGGATACAGATAATGCAGATGCCTGTAGGAAGCTGACAAACTACTTAGCTGATTATGGATGTAAGAAGATAGGCTTTATAGGTGGTAGGAGAGACTCTATGGTTACAATTGACAGGTACGATGGCTATCTCCAGTCTATAAAGGAAAACGACTTGTATTTTAGTTTTGATTTGGTTGAGGAAAACGAATTTAATAAACTCAACGGCTATATGTCCATGAAGAAGCTACTAGAGGCCAACCAGGATATGGATGGTGTAGTGATTACTGACTCCCTAATATTTTCTGGAGCCATAGACTACCTTTCTAGTGTAGGTAGGGAAAAGGATATAATGATAGGGGCCTTTGGCGCAGAATCAAATAGCTTTAGCAAGGACAAGCACAGGGTTGTAAATGTTGATGTAGGGTCTATGAGGATTGGTGAATTTAGCTGTGGAAAGCTGATTGATATACTTGAAAAGAAGGATGTTGACCTAGCTGATATAGTTGACTACATCATAGAAGATTAGGATCTTGATTATTAATTTGGTTATATACTGATTATAGGAAATATAATAGATTTATTTGTGTAAATGTGATAGTTTTCCTAGTAATGGGTATAACATACAAGGTAAGTGTTAAAATTTTTAAAGTAAGTGTTAAATTTTTTAGGAGGTTTTTATGAAGTTTAAAAAATTACTAAGTTTAGCCGTAGTAGGCGTTTTGTCTGCTTCAGTGCTAGCAGGTTGTGGAAATTCTGGTGGTGGAAGCTCAAGTGGAGACCAGGTACAGTTGGATGTATTCCAGTTCAAGGTAGAATTCAAGGATCAGTTTAATAAGCTGGCTCAGGAATACATGAAGGAAAATCCAAATGTTAAGATCAATATAACTACTGTAGGCGGTGGTGGTGACTATGGTGCAGCACTAAAGTCTAAGTTCTCTTCAGGTAATGAGCCTACAATATTTAATATTGGTGGACCTCAGGACGTTAAGGATTGGCAGACTAAGCTAGAAGACTTAACTGATGTACCACTTGCTAAGCAAGCACTTCCAAAGACTCTAGATGGAGTAACGGTTGATGGTAAGGTATACGGTCTACCATTCAACCAGGAAGGTTACGGATTCATCTACAACAAGGCAATATTTGAAAAGGCTGGAATCAAGGCTGAAGACCTAACTACTTATGCTAAGTTAGCAGAAGCGGTTAAGACTCTAGATTCTAAGAAGAAGGAATTAGGTTTAGATGCAGTATTTGCTCTACCAGCTAAGGAAGACTGGGTAACAGGACTTCACTTATCAAATGTATTCCTTTCTCCAGAATTTGACGGAGATATCAACAAGGCATTTGCGGCTAAGAATGTAGAATTCAAGTATGGTAAGCAGTTCAAGGATGTTCTTGACATGCAGAACAAGTACTCTGTGCAGCCAACAGCAAGCTTAGATTACTCTCAGCAGGTTGAAAAGCTGTTCTCTAACGGTAAGGTTGCTATGATTCAGCAGGGTAACTGGGTATACAATTCTGTAGAACAGATAGATGCTAACCTAGCTAAGAACATAGGCATGCTTCCTATACCAGTAGAAGGTGTTGCTGAAGGTAAGCTACCAGTTGGTGTTCCAATGTACTGGGCAGTAAACAATACTAAGGATGATGCAACTAAGAAGGCAGCTAAGGACTTCTTAAACTGGGTTTACACTTCTGATAAGGGTAAGGAATATGTCCTAACTCAGTTCAAGTTTATACCAGCATATAAGGGATTTGACGAATCTAAGATCAGTGATCCACTAGCTCAGACAATCTACAAGTATGCAAAAGATGGTAACACAATCAATTGGGTATTCATGGGATATCCATCAAGCTGGGGACAGAAGACTCTTGGAGCGGAAATCCAGAGATATGTAAGTGGTCAGGCTAGTTGGGATGACATAGTTAAGACTTCACAGAAGGCTTGGGAACAGGCTAGACAGTAATACATGATTAAATTGAGGTGCTGCGTGTTGATTTCAACTTGTCAGCACCTTGTTTTTAAAAAAGCAATAGGAGGCTATTATGAACAAAAAATTAGGTAAGAATGGTCTATTTTTCTGGTTGTTTTTGGCACCAGTTTTAATAGCACTAATCATGGTAGTTGTTATTCCGCTTTTATATGGTGTTTATTATTCTTTCACAAACTGGGATGGTATAAACACACCGGTATTTGCGGGTATCACTAATTATATACAACTACTAGGCGATGAAGGTTTTAGAAATGCACTTTGGTTTACTACTAAGTTTGCAGTAGTGTCAGTTGTTTTGATAAATGCTATAGGTTTGGGATTAGCCCTACTTGTTACACAGAAGTTAAAGGGTAGTAACCTAATGAGAACAGTATTTTTCATGCCAAACCTTATAGGTGGTTTGATCCTAGGTTTTATCTGGCAGTTCGTATTTATCCAGGGATTTGATGCCATAGGACAGGCAGTTGGAACACAAGCCCTACAAGGTTGGTTGTCAACTACTCGTACAGGTTTTTGGGGCTTGGTAATACTTACAGCTTGGCAGATGTCAGGTTATATAATGATAATTTATATAGCCCACCTAGAAGGTATACCAGAGGACTTGGTAGAGGCTGCCCAGATAGATGGGGCCAATGTCTTCCAGAGGTTTAGACACATTATATTCCCTCTAGTGGCACCAGCCTTTACAGTAAGTATGTTCTTGACACTTTCTAATTCATTTAAGCTTTATGACCAGAACTTGTCATTAACAGGTGGAGCACCTTATAATTCAACTCAGATGGTTGCTATGAACATCTACAATACAGCATTCTTGGAAAATAAGATGGCCTATGCTCAGTCAAAGGCTCTTATATTCTTTATAATCATAGCAGTAATATCACTAACTCAGGTTTACTATAACAAGAAGAGGGAGGTGGAGATGTAATGAGTAGTACAAAAAAGAAAAATATAATACTTGGTATCCTTGGAACAATATTGAGTCTAATTTGGCTGAGTCCATTCTACTTGATGGTAGTCAACTCGCTAAAGACTAAAAAGGAAATATTTGAATCTCCACTTAGGTTACCAGAAGGAGTACACTTTGAAAACTACAAGCAGGCAGCAGAAAATTTGAGCTTTGCACAGACATTTACAAACTCTATTATCATAACTGTTGTCAGCGTAATAATTATAATAGTATTTTCGTCAATGGCAGCATACGCCCTTTCAAGGGTTAAGTCAAAGGTTAGTTCAATAATATTCTTTGTATTCGTAGCAGCCATGCTAATACCTTTCCAGGCAGTAATGATACCGCTAGTATCATTTTTCGGTAAGTTAGGTATGCTAAATAGACCGGGTATAATGTTCTTGTACCTAGGATTTGGTTCATCAATGGCTATTTTCCTATATCATGGTACAATAAACGGTATATCTAGGTCACTAGATGAAGCAGCAATCATAGATGGTTGTAATAGGTTCCAGGTATTCTGGTATATTATATTCCCAATCCTAAAGCCTATTACAGTAACAGTAGCTATCTTAAACACAATTTGGATATGGAACGACTACTTGCTACCATCCTTAGTAATAAACAAGTTGGGTTCAGAAACAATACCACTAAAGATGTTCTTCTTCTTCGGTGAGTATACAAAGCAGTGGCACCTAGCCTTAGCTGGTCTTACAATAGCTATCATACCAGTAATCATCTTCTACTTCATAGCTCAGAAGCAGATTATAAAGGGTATAACAGCCGGATCAGTAAAGTAAATTTTCAGAAACCCAGGATTTTAATAGTCAACCATATACAAGCTTTTGTCTAAAGAAGACTATTGGTCCTTGGTATCAGGAGGGAATATGAAATTCGAATATAATGAATTTAAAGTAATAGAAAACGAGTTAAATAAGGAAGAGCTTAGATTTTCGGAGAGCATAATGTCCCTTGCTAATGAGTATATGGGGATGAGGGGTAATTTTGAAGAAAAATACTCAGGAGACTCCCTACAGGGTACTTATATTGGGGGTGTTTGGTTTCCAGACAAGACTAAGGTAGGCTGGTGGAAAATTGGTTACCCAGAATACTTTGGTAAGATGATAAATTCACCTAACTTTATTGGGATAGGTGTAAAGATAGATGGACAAGAGCTTGACCTAAATGTAGAAGAAATAGTCTCATATAGAAGAGAACTTGATATGGAGAAGGGACTCCTAAAGAGGAGCTTTGAAATAAAGAGGTCTGACAAGTCCTTCCAGATAGATGTAGAAAGATTTGTTAGTATTGATACAAAGGAAATTTGTCCTATCAAGTACTCTGTAATAGCGTTAGATGCAGAGGCACTTGTGGAATTTGTTCCATATCTTGATGCTGATGTTGAAAATGAGGATTCTAACTATGAAGAAAAGTTCTGGCATGTTTTAGATAAGGGGGCCCATGAGAATACTGGCTACCTTGTTTCTAAGACTATAGAAAACAATTTTGGTGTTGAGAGGTTTACTATATGTAACTATATGGTTTCAAGACTATATTCAGACCAGAATGAGGACTATAGGTTTGAATCTGTAATTGGCGATGAATCTGTTTCAACTAGGGCACAAGTCAGGCTAGAGCCTGGCCAGACTGCAAGTCTGGAAAAAATTGTGGCTGTAACTACTACAAGAGACCATAAGGAGGAAGACCTAACTCGTGTAGCAGGAGACCTTGCCAAGTCTGCAGCTGATTTAGGCTATGATAAGCTATTTGAAAGACATGCCCTAAAGTGGAGACAGAGGTGGGATATAGCCGACGTAGTAATTAAAAACAAGCCGAAGCTACAGCAGGGGATTAGGTACAGTATATTCCAACTATTCTCAACCTACTATGGGGATGACCTAAGATTGAACATAGGGCCTAAGGGCTTTACAGGAGAAAAGTACGGTGGAGCAACTTATTGGGATACTGAGGCATATATTATACCTATGTATTTATCTACTGCCCCACAGGAGGTTACAAGGAACCTACTACTATACAGGTACAACCAGTTGACTGAAGCCTACCATAATGCAAGCATGCAGGGACTAAAGGGTGCCCTTTATCCAATGGTTACCTTCAATGGAATAGAGTGCCATAATGAGTGGGAAATAACCTTTGAAGAAATCCATAGAAATGGTTCAATTGCCTATGCGCTTTACAATTATGCAAATTATACTGGAGACTATGACTATATAGTTGACTATGGTATAGATGTTTTAGTTGGTATATCAAGGTTCTGGGCTGATAGAGTCCACTACAGTCAGAGAAATAAGAAGTATATGATACATGGTGTAACTGGACCAAATGAATATGAAAATAATGTAAATAACAACTGGTATACTAATACTATAGCAGCTTGGACTCTTGAATTTACAATGACCATGATAGAAAAACTAGGTGATAAGTTAGTCTCTAAGCTAGAAGTATTGGGAATCGACCAAGATGAATTAAGTAAGTGGAATGATATAGTAGACAATATGTACTACCCATACGATGAAGAACTAGGAGTATTTGTACAGCATGATACCTTCCTTGATAAGGACTTACAGCCGGTCGATATATTGACTGAAGCTGATAGGCCCCTAAACAAGAATTGGGCTTGGGACAAAATTCTGAGGTCTTGCTATATAAAGCAGGCAGACGTCCTACAAGGTATTTACTACTTTGGTGACAGGTACACTGACCAAGAAAAGAAAAATAACTACCTATTCTATGAACCAATGACAGTTCATGAATCAAGTCTATCAGCTTGTATACACTCTATATTAGCTTGTGAGATTGGCTTAGAGGAAAAGGCAGTTGGTATGTATGAAAGAACAGCTAGGCTAGACCTAGATAACTACAATAAGGATACAGATGACGGCCTACATATAACTAGTATGTCAGGTGCATGGATGTCAATAGTTCAGGGCTTTGCTGGTATGAGGACCTACGATGGTTGCCTATCATTTGCCCCAATACTACCAGATGACTGGGATGGCTATAGCTTCAATATTAACTATAGAGATAGGTTGATAAACCTAGATGTTAGCCAAACTGAAATATCTATTAGCTTAAAGAAGGGTAGCCCAATAGAGTTAGATATTTACAAGGAAAAACACTTACTAGAAGATAAATTAGTAATAAAGCGAGGATAAGATATGCAGTGGTGGAAAAAATCGGTAGTATACCAAATATATCCGAGAAGTTTTTATGATTCAAATGGGGATGGCCTCGGAGATATTAGGGGAATAATATCAAAGCTAGACTACCTAGTAGAACTGGGGATAGATGTAATCTGGTTAAGCCCAGTATACGAATCTCCCCAAGACGATAATGGCTACGATATAAGCAACTATAGGAAAATATGGTCAAGCTTCGGTACAGAGGAAGACATGTTTGAACTAATAGATGAGGCCCATAAGAGGAATATAAAGATAGTCATGGATCTTGTAGCCAATCACACAAGTGATGAACACAAGTGGTTTGTAGAGAGTCGTAAGTCAAAGGACAACCCATATAGGGACTACTATTTTTGGTCTGACAAGAAAAACAACTGGGGATCATTTTTCAGTGGGTCTGCATGGGAGTATGATGAAGCTACAGGAGAGTACTACCTTCACCTATTTACAAAGAAACAACCAGACCTAAATTGGGAAAATCCTACCGTTAGAAACGAAATCTGGGATATGATGAAGTTTTGGATGGACAAGGGAGTAGATGGATGGAGACTAGATGTTATTAGTTCAATATCCAAGTACACAGATTTTCCAGACTACGAGGATGGTCAGGGTGAATACATAATAGGTGATTACCATATGAATGGACCAAGACTACATGAGTACATACAGGAAATGAATAGGGAGGTCCTATCAAAGTATGACTGTATGACGGTTGGAGAGGCTCCGGGTTCTCATCCAGACAACGCCCTACTATTTTGTGGCGAGGACAGGAAGGAACTAAATATGATCTTTACCTTTGACCACATGATGCTTGATATTGTTGAAGGAACAGAGACAGGCAAGTGGAATATAAAGGACCTAGACCTGGTAGACCTTAAAGACTCTTTTGCAGGATGGCAGAATGGCTTATACAAGAAGGGTTGGAATTCACTTTATCTGGAAAACCACGACCAGGCCCGTGTAATATCGAGGTGGGGAAATGACACCAATTACAGGGTTGAATGTGCCAAGATGTTTGCAACAATCCTACACCTAATGCAGGGGACACCATACATATACCAGGGTGAAGAAATTGGTATGGTCAACTGCAGGTATGAGATAGAAGAATACCAGGACGTAGAGATTAGAAATGCCTACAAGGACTTGGTTCTAGATAGAAAAGTTTTATCCAAAGATGACTTTATGGAAGCTGTATATAAGATATCTAGGGACAATGCCAGGACTCCAATGCAGTGGAACAAAGAGGAACATGCAGGTTTTACTCAAGGCCAGCCATGGCTTAGGGTTAATCCTAGATACGAAGAGATAAATGTAGAGGATGCATTAAAAGACAAAAATTCTATTTTCTACTACTATAAGAAATTGATTGAATTAAGGCATACGGACCCTGTGATAACAGATGCAGATTTCAAGCTTATAGATAGGGAAAATATGGAGGTATTTGCATACGAGAGGTTTATAGACGGTAAGAGTATCATAGTGGTTGCTAACTTCGGCTCAAGCTTGGTAAACTTTGAGCTAGATAAGAACTACAAGCTGGGAGACTACGACCTGATGATTTCAAATTATGAAGACTTGGATATAAATGACAATATTGTGGCCCTAAAGCCATATGAGGCATTTGCCATAAAGAACTATTAGGCATGTAAGGTGGTTTTATGATAAAAGGAGTAATATTTGACCTAGACGGTGTCATAACAGATACGGCTAAATTACACTATATAGCCTGGAAAAACCTAGCAAATAGCATAGGTATTGACATCGATGAGGAATTCAATGAAAGTCTAAAGGGGATATCTAGAACTGATTCCCTGATAAGAATACTTGAGTATGGTGGTGTAAGAGACAAGTATTCGGACCAAGATATAAAAATTTTAACAGACAAAAAGAACGACGAATATGTAAAGCTTTTGGAAGGCCTAACGAAAGAGGACATACTTCCAGGCATAGAAAACTTCATAAAAGAACTAAGAGATAACAATATAAAAATTGGGCTTGCATCGGTTTCTAAAAATGCCAGTAGGATTTTAGAAATTTTAGGCCTACTTGACCAGGTTGACTTTATAGCTGATCCGGCCAAGGTGGAAAAGAGCAAGCCAGCACCAGATATCTTTATAGAATCAGCTAGGGGAATTGGCCTAGCTATAGATGAGGTATTTGGAATTGAAGACTCCCAGGCAGGTGTAGAAGCCATGAGGGCTTGCAAGATGAGGAGTGTTGGTATAGGTGTAGATGCAGACCTTAGACTTGAGACGACTCAGGACTTAAGTCTAGAAAAAATTGCTTTATATTTTGAATGAGAGGTAAGATAATGGCAACAGTAAAGCTAGAAAATATATGTAAATCATACGACAATGGATTCCAGGCGGCTAAGAACGTAAATATTGATATAGAAGACAAGGAATTTATAGTTTTAGTTGGACCATCAGGTTGTGGTAAGTCTACAACACTTAGAATGATTGCAGGACTAGAAGACATTACTTCTGGTACATTAAAGATAGATGATAGGGTGGTAAATGATGTAGAGCCAAAGGATAGAGATATAGCCATGGTATTCCAGAATTATGCCCTATATCCACATATGACAGTATATGATAATATGTCTTTTTCACTTAAGCTAAGAAAGATGGATAAGCAGGAAATAGACAAGAAGGTCAAGGAAGCTGCAAAGATACTTCAGCTAGAGAACTTATTAGACAGAAAGCCAAAGGCCCTATCTGGTGGACAGAGACAGAGAGTAGCCCTAGGAAGGTCTATAGTAAGAAATCCTAAGGTATTTTTGATGGATGAGCCCCTATCAAATCTTGATGCCAAGTTAAGAACTGAGATGAGAGCCCAGATATCAAAGCTACACAAGGACCTTGGAGCTACATTCATATATGTAACTCACGACCAGACTGAGGCTATGACAATGGGTGACAGGATAGTTGTAATGAAGGATGGTGTAGTTCAGCAGATAAACAAGCCAAAGGTTCTATATGATAACCCAGTAAACAAGTTCGTTGCAAGCTTTATAGGTAGTCCACAGATGAACTTTATGGATGCCGAAATCCTTAAGGAGGGTGACGACATAGTAGCTAGTCTATCTGGTAAGGATGTTAAATTTGTAATATCTAAGGGTAAGGCTGCCTTCCTTGAAGAAAAGGGATATGTAGGTAAGACTATTATAGTAGGTATTAGACCAGAAGATATACACAAGGAGAAAGTATTCCTTGATTTGTCTGAAAACAACCAGTTCAAGGCAGATGTTGTAATTAGAGAGTTGATGGGAGCAGAAATATATGCTTATATTAACTTCCAGGGATCAGAACTAATAGCTAAGTTTGATGGTAGAAGTGATATAATGCCAGGACAGACTCTAGATCTAGCTCTTGATATGAATAGAATGCACTTCTTTGATAAGGAAACAGAGGAAAATATCCTATTTGATGTAGAATATTAATTCATATATGTCAAATCCAGTGTAGTATAAATCCATAAAAATAGCCTTGGTTGGACAAAGTCCTTTCAAGGCTATTTTTAATTTTAATTATAGAGATTCTAATGGTAGATGCACACTTTAAACCACTTATAGGACACAATCCTTTTGTTAGCATCATGCCTATGCTAGATATATCCCTGCGAGACTTTTTATTTAGTCACAATTATTTGGATGCCTTTAATATCATCTTGGGGTATTTTACTGCAAAGAGTTTTTAGTTAATATAGGAACTTTCATACGATAGAGATGTGATAATAGACCTGACCTTTAAAAAAATAATATTAAAGGTGTTTAAGTTAACTTTAAATGGGCATTTAGTATACATAAGAATTAATGCACAGGTAAGAACCATAAAAAATCTGAATTTTACTTGCATTTTAATTCATGATGTGTTAGAATGTATACATCTTAGATATATGCTATGAAAAAGGAAGAGTAGGGTGGTAATCATCTATAGAGAGGTTGGATCATCGGCTGGAAGTCCAACTAGACAGACCTATCTGAAAACTACCTTTGAGCAGGACTTAGTAGCCTAGGTGAAAGTGTTCGGTTGACTACCTTATAGTCATTGAGTGTCCAGAGTTTATCTGGGAACTTGGGTGGAACCGCGATTATTCGTCCCAATTCTTTATGAATTGGGATTTTTTTTATACAAATTTGACTCTTATAAAACTCGAGAAACCTATAAGATTCAAAGAAGGATCCTTGTATAAAAAGCTTGACTTACTAAGAAGATTAAAGACTATAAAATTAAATTATGGAGGGATAGATATGTTAAAGATTGAATTAAGAGATGGCAATTTTGTGGAAGTTGAAAAAGGTGCATCACTTTTAGATGTTGCTAAGGGTATTAGCGATGGTTTTGCTAGAAGTGTACTGGTTGGTGCAGTAGATGGTAAACTAGAAAGCCTAAATAAGAAGTTAGACAAGGATTGTAAGGTTGACTTCTATAAGTTTGACGATGAAGAAGGTAAGGAAGTATTCAGACATACTTCAGCCCATATATTCGCTCAGGCAGTTAAGAGATTATGGCCTGAGGCCAAGTTAGCTATAGGTCCTGCTATAGAAAATGGCTTCTACTATGATTTTGACCTAGACTATAGACTAGTTCCAGAGGATCTAGAAAAAATAGAAGCTGAAATGAAAAAGATAGTTAAGGAAGACTTACATATAGAAGGCTTCGAGGTTTCTAAGGAAGAGGCTATTAAGATGATGGCTGAAAGAGGAGAAGACTACAAGGTAGAAATGATAAATGACCTACCTGATGGCGAGATAATCTCTATGTATAGGCAGGGAGAATTTGTAGACCTATGTAGGGGACCACACCTAGAATCTACTAAGAAGATTAAGGCCTTTAAGTTACAGTCAATAGCGGGTGCTTATTGGAGAGGTGATGAAAACAACAAGATGCTTCAGAGAGTATACGGTACTTCATTTGAAAAGAAGAAGGACCTAGATGCCCACCTATTTATGTTGGAAGAAGCTAAGAAGAGAGACCATAGAAAGATAGGTAAGGAATTAGGCCTATTTATGATACCTAATGAAGGACCTGGATTCCCATTATTCTTACCAAGAGGTACTGCCCTAAAGGCTGCCCTAATGAAGTATTGGGAAGAAGTACATAGGGAAGCCCACTATGTTGAAATAGAAACTCCTATAATCTTAAATAGAAAGCTTTGGGAGACTTCAGGACACTGGTTCCACTATAAAGAAAATATGTACACTGTACAGATAGACGAAGAGGATTACGCAATTAAGCCAATGAACTGTCCAGGAGCCATGTTATTCTACAATTCGCAGCTACACTCTTATAGGGACTTCCCAATGAGGGTTGCTGAAAGAGGTAGGGTACATAGACATGAGTTGTCAGGAGCACTACACGGATTGATGAGGGTTAGAGCCTTTACTCAGGACGATGCCCATATCTACTGTTTGCCAGAACAGATTAGAGATGAGGTTAAGGAAGTAATCGACCTAATAGACAAGGTATACAAGCAGTTTGGATTTAGTTACCATGTAGAGCTATCTACTAGACCAGAGGATTCAATGGGAACTGATGAAGAATGGGCAATTGCTGAAGATGGTCTAAGGGGTGCCTTAGAAGAAATGGGTATTGATTATAGAGTTAATGAAGGTGATGGTGCCTTCTATGGTCCAAAGATAGACTTCCACCTAAAGGATTGTCTAGGAAGAACTTGGCAGTGTGGTACTTGCCAGTTGGATATGCAGCTACCACAGAGATTTGATGCTACATATGTTGGTAAGGATGGAGAAAAGCATAGACCAGTTATGCTACATAGGGTTGTCCTAGGATCTATAGAAAGATTCATAGGTATATTGATAGAAAACTATGCGGGTAAATTCCCAGTATGGTTGGCTCCATGCCAGGTTAAGGTACTATCTGTATCAGACAAGTATAATGACTTTGCTAAGGAATTACAGGACAAGCTATTTAACGCGGGTATCAGGGTTGAACTAGATGACAGAGCTGAGAAGGTTGGCTTTAAGATTAGAGAAGCCCAGCTAGAAAAAATACCTTATATGCTAGTAGTGGGTGAAAAGGAAATGGAAAGTGGCCTACTATCAGTTAGATCTAGAGATGAAGGTGAATTAGGTCAGATGTCAGTTGAGGACTTCCTTGCTAAGCTAAACAAGCAGATTGCTGACAGAGAAAATGTAGACGTTGAAGTATTGTAGTAGTGAGTGAAAATACTACAAGGTAAGTGAATACGATTAATAGGGGACTAGGCCTACTAGAAAATATGCTGGTAGGACTGGTCCTCTTTCTGTGTAATTAAAAAAATAAAAAAAATTATAGAAAATTTCATTTAAGTACTTGACAAGGTCCATAAAAAGTAGTTTAATATACATATAAGCTTTTAGCACTCTAAGTTAGTGAGTGATAATAAAAAGGTAGGTGATACTATGGATCTTACAGAGAGACAATTAAATATATTGAAGGCCATAGTAAAAGACTATGTGGAGACCGCTGAGGCTGTTGGTTCCAGAACCATATCAAAAAAATATGATTTTGGTATTTCAGCAGCGACCATCAGAAATGAAATGTCTGACCTAGAGGATATGGGTTACTTAGTTCAGCCCCATACGTCTGCAGGCCGAATCCCAACCAAGAAGGGATACATGCTATATGTAGATTCCCTGATGGGTAATAGGGAGTTAGAAGAACATGAAAAGGAGATGCTGAGAAAGTGTGTGGAGAACAACTTCAACAGGGTTGATGACCTACTTGATGAGTTGTCTAAGATATTATCTAGCATTACCAACTATACTACTGTCGCAGTATACGATAGGAATAGGGGGCTGAGGACTATAAAGCATATTCAGTTAGTCAGCCTATCACCAGAAAAAATCCTATTGATACTAGTAGCAGATAATGGAGAAATAAAGAGTAGAGAGTTTGATATTTTTGTCGAACTTCCACAGGCTAAGCTAAATGTTATATCAAATAGCCTATCTAACAAGCTATCAGGTAAGAAGTTTAGCGAGCTTGATGAAGAGATGATAGCCTATATTAAATATGAGATAGGCGAGTATTCAGAAATAGTAGATGACCTAGTCTACCTGCTAAATGCGGATAGTGATTATAAGATTTCCATGAATGGGGCAACAAATATATTTAACTATCCAGAGTTTAGTGATATGGTAAAGGCCAAGTCCTTCCTAAATATGTTGGAAGAGCGTGAGAGCCTGGCCAAGATGATAAGGACTAAGGGGATACAAAAGGACAACTTAAATATAGTTATAGGTAATGGAGATGATGTAAGCACTGACTTAAGTATCGTAACTGCTACCTACAATGTCCAAGATGACCTTCAGGGCAAAATAAGTTTTATTGGACCAACTAGAATGGATTATTCAAAGGTATACTCAATCTTGAATTATATGAGTATGTTGCTGGATGGTAAGTGATGAATATAAATATTGAGAGGGGTGTATGATTTGGATAAGGAAATAAAGGATCCAATTGATATGGATCAGGATATTGTCCAGGAGGACATAAAGGAAGAAACAAAGGGAGAAACAAAGGAAGAAATTATAGTAGAGGATGGTCAGGAGCTTGAAGAAGAAGCCACTAGTTCTGAATCTGGAGGAAGTGATCAGGAAAATATAGATGAGAGTGAACCGGTATTTAAGATAAAGAGTCTAGAAAATAAGCTAAAGGATCAGGAAGAAGCTATCCTGAGACTCAACGCCGAGTATGCAAATTTTAGGAGAAGAACAGCTGAAGAGAAGGCAACGATTGGCCTTTATGCCAATGAGAAAGCCTTTAATGAGCTAATACCGGTTATAGATAATATGGAAAGGGCTCTTGAGGCATGTGATGACAAGGAAAGTCCACTATTTGTTGGAGTTGACATGGTTTACAAACAGCTCATTGATGCCTTGAAGAATTCAGGTTTAGAAAGAATAGATGCAGAGCCAGGTCAGGACTTTGACCCTAACCTTCATATGGCAGTAATGCAGGAGGCTAGTGATGAGTATGAACCAGGTAAGATTTTAATGGTCCTACAAAAGGGCTACAGGCTAGACAAGAAGGTTTTAAGGGCCAGTATGGTCAAGGTTTCTTGCTAGGAAGATTATTATAAGTTAACAAATAAATAATATAAATAAATACAAAAATAAAAGAATAATTTTGGAGGTAATAAAAATGGGAAAAGTAATAGGAATAGATTTAGGAACAACTAATTCATGTGTCGCAGTATTAGAAGGTGGAGAGCCAACAATAATACCTAACAACGAAGGTATGAGAACTACTCCATCAGTAGTAGCTTTCACTAAAGATGGTGAAAGAATAGTAGGTGAGCCGGCTAAGAGACAGGCAGTAACAAACGCAGACAGAACTATAACATCAATCAAGACTCACATGGGTACTGATTACAAGGTAAACATAGACGGTAAGGACTATACTCCACAGGAAATATCAGCTATTATACTACAGAAGCTAAAGGCTGATGCTGAAGCCTACCTTGGAGAAAAGGTAACTGAAGCTGTAATTACAGTTCCAGCCTACTTTACGGATGCACAGAGACAGGCTACTAAGGATGCTGGTAAGATAGCAGGCCTAGAGGTTAAGAGAATTATCAACGAGCCAACAGCTGCATCACTAGCTTATGGGCTTGATAAGCTAGAAGAAGAAAAGAAAATCCTTGTATTTGACCTTGGTGGTGGTACTTTCGACGTATCTTTACTAGAAATTGGTGATGGTACATTCGAAGTATTGGCTACAGCTGGTAACAATAAGCTAGGTGGAGATGACTTTGACCAGGTTCTTATAGACTACTTGGCAAGTGAGTTTAAGAAGGCAGAAGGAATAGACCTTAAGGCTGACAAAATGGCTCTTCAGAGACTAAAGGAAGCAGCAGAAAAAGCCAAGAAGGAGCTTTCTTCTACAATGACAACGAACATAAACCTTCCATTCATTACTGCTACTGCAGAGGGTCCAAAGCATATGAACATAGACTTGACTAGGGCTAAGTTCAATGAATTAACTGCTGAACTAGTTGCTAAGACTATGGGACCTACTGAACAGGCAATTAAGGATGCAGGTGTATCTGTATCAGAAATAGATGATGTACTACTTGTTGGTGGTTCTACAAGAATACCGGCAGTACAGGATGCTGTTAAGAAGTTTATAAACAAGGACCCACACAAGGGTATCAACCCAGATGAATGCGTTGCTGCAGGTGCCTCTATACAGGCAGGTGTACTAACAGGTGAAGTAAATGATATACTTCTACTAGATGTTACTCCGCTTTCATTAGGTATAGAAACTCTAGGTAATGTATTTACTAAGATAATTGAAAGAAACACAACTATACCAACAAAGAAGTCACAGGTATTCTCTACAGCTGCTGACAACCAGACAGCAGTTGATATCCATGTATTACAGGGTGAAAGAGCTATGTCATATGACAATACAACTCTAGGCAGATTCCAGTTGACTAACATACCACCAGCAAAGAGGGGGGTACCTCAGATAGAAGTTACATTTGATATAGATGCTAATGGTATAGTAAATGTAACAGCTAAGGACCTTGGAACTGGTAAGGAACAGAAGATAACTATAACTTCTAATACAAATATGTCAGAAGAAGAAATAGAAAAGAAGATAAGAGAGGCTGAGGCTAATGCAGAGGCTGATAAGAAGAAGAAAGAAAAGATAGAAGCAGTTAACCACGCTGAGGCTATAGCTTATCAGACAGAACAGACTCTAGTTGAGGCTGGAGAAAACATAGCAGCAGATGAAAAGTCTGATATAGAAGCTTCTATAGCTAAGGTTAGAGAGGTTAAGGACAAGGAAGATGCTTCAGTTGAAGAAATCAACGCTGCAGTAGAAGAGTTGATGGGCAAGTTCCAGAAGGTTTCTCAGGACCTATATGCTAAGGCTCAGGCAGCTCAGGCTCAGCAGGGTGGTCAGGAAGAAGCTCAGGACCAGCCAAAGGATGATAATGTAGTTGACGCTGACTTCACAGAAGTTGACGACAAGTAATAATTATTGGACCTGGTATAGACAGGAGCAAAAAGATAGCCTATAATTGATAGGTAAAATACGACAATGGCTTGTGGATTTACCGCAAGCTATTGTTGTTGAAATAGAGGGGAAGGTGTAAATTTTGGCCAATAAGGACTATTATGCAGTCTTAGGAGTAGAAAAGACTGCTGATGATAAAGAACTAAAAAAAGCATATAGAAAATTAGCCATGAAATACCATCCAGATAAGAATCCTGACAACAAGGAAGCTGAAGAAAAGTTCAAGGAAGTAAATGAAGCCTATGAGGTATTGTCAGATCCACAAAAGAGACAAATCTATGACCAGTATGGTGCTGATGCAGTAAATGGTCAGGGTGGATTCGGAGGAGCTGGTGGCTTTAATGGGGCTGGCGACTTTGGAGATATATTTGGAGATATATTTGGAGACTTCTTTGGTGGAGGCTCTAGAGGATTTGGTGGCTTTGGTGGTGCCCAGAAGAGGGGACCTAGAAGGGGTGCTGATATTAGGCAACATATAGGAATTACCTTTGAAGAAGCAGTATTCGGGAAGAAGGTAAGTCTTAAGGTAAATAGAAGTGAAGAATGTGAAGAATGTCATGGTACAGGATGCAAGCCTGGTACATCTAAGTCTACATGTAATACATGTGGAGGTAGGGGTGTAATCAGTGAGGTTAGACAGACTATGTTTGGTAGTATGGCATCTCAGAGAGAGTGTCCAGACTGTCATGGTACAGGTGAGAAGATTGAAAGTCCTTGTAGCAAGTGTGGTGGATCAGGATCAGTAAGAAAGACTAAGACAATAGAGGTAAATATACCAGCTGGTATAGATGATGGTCAGACTATTAAGCTGGCAGGCCAGGGTGAATTTGGTGAACCAGGAGCGCCTAGGGGTGACCTATACCTATGGATAGAAGTCAAGCCTCATAAGCTATTCAAGAGGGATGGATTTGATATATATATGGATATGCCTATATCCTTTGTCCAGGCTACACTAGGTGATGAACTTGAGGTTCCTACTATAGATGGTAGCGTTAAGTACTCAATGCCACCAGGAACACAGACTGGAACTGTCTTTAGACTAAAGGGCAAGGGTATCCAGCGCATTAACTCGTCTACTAGGGGAGACCAGTATGTAAAGGTCAATGTACAAATACCTAAGAAGATAAGTGATAAGCAGGCAGACCTATTGAAGAAGTTTGCAGAAGAAGATGGAGAAATCGTCAATGGCAGCAAGAAAAAGTTAGGTCAGAAGATAGAAGACTTCTTTACTAAATAGACTGTAGGTAGGCTATGGAAAAATTTAAGGAAAGAACAAGTATAATAATTGGAGACCAAGCCTTAGAAAGACTAGACCAGTCAAGAGTGATAGTATTTGGTCTAGGTGGAGTTGGTAGTTATGTTGTTGAAGCCTTAGCTCGGGCAGGTGTAGGCCATTTGACCCTAGTAGACTTTGATGATGTAGATGCAACCAATATAAATAGGCAGCTGCCAGCCCTTCATTCAACTATTGGGTCTAAGAAGGTAGATGTAGTCCTAGAAAGGGTTAGGGATATAAACCCTGAAATAGATGTAAGAGGCTATGTATCCCTATATGATGAGACTACATCTGACAGGCTCTTGGAAGGGCATTATGACTATGTAGTTGATGCAATAGACATGGTAAAGTCAAAGATTCACCTTATAGATACCTGCTATAAGAGGGGGCTAAAAATTATTAGCTCTATGGGTATGGGTAATAAGCTAGACCCGTGCCAGATAGAGGTTAGCGACATACACAAGACAGAGATGTGTCCCCTAGCTAAGCTGGTCCGTAAGGAGGCTAAGCAAAGGGGTATAAAGAAGCTGACAGTGGTTTACTCAAAGGAAAAACCAAGCCAACCTAGGCTAGTTGAAGCTGATGGCAGGCAGGAGAGAATTAATGGTAGCATATCCTTTGTACCATCTGCTGGAGGTCTTGTAATTGCATCATATGTAGTTAGAGACCTATTGGGCCTGATATCTAAGTAAATCAAAAAGTTTAAAATCTATTCTGAAAGGTACTTCCCTTTGGAGTAGATTTTTTTTGTATTCCTAAGGTCAAAATAGAAGACCATATCACCATTTAGGTCTGTACGGAAGGTTTGGACCTGGTATTTCTTTAGGGTATCCAGAGTTTCCTGGTGGGGGTGACCGTACTTATTTTTGTAGCCACAAGATATAGAGGCTATTTTGGGTCTTATTGTCCCTATAAACTCATCGCAGGAGGCTGTCTTACTACCATGGTGGCCTGCCTTGAGGTATATGCACCTGGGGAGTCTATAGTGGGTCAGGACCTCCCTCTCCATTTCAGAATCGGCATCGCCAGTAAACATAAAGCTCATACCATCTTGGTATATGGTGAAAATAAGAGAGTTCTTATTCTCATCAGTAGTAGATATATTTCTAGGAGACAGGACATTTATTAGGGTCTGATCAAACTTTAGTTGGCTCCCTGCCATAATTGGTGTGATTTTGATATTTTTGCGCCTACACACGTCTAGTATTTCTATTAGGTCGGTCTTTGAGGCCTTGGAAGGAGGGAAGTAGACCTTGTTAGTCGGGAACTCTTCTATAACCTTGTCTAGGCCACCAATATGGTCGCTGTCGAAGTGGGTACCTATGACAGCATCAAGCCTTCTTATATGAGATCTCTTTAGGTGACGTATAACATTTCGGGAGTATTCATCTTCACCCCCATCTATTAAGATATTTTTATCATCTGGTGTCACTACTAGGGTTGAGTCGCCCTGGCCAACATCTATGACATGAATCTGAAGTTGGCCTTTATGGAGATTGCAGCCTGTAAGGCAAAATACCATATATAGGAGAGTTAAAGAGGCTAGTAGGATCTTAAATAGGGATTTTTTACTCATAGACAAGCTTTCTTCCTTTCCAAATGTAATTTTATGGTTTACATTTTTCTTCCTTGGGTATATAATATAACAGTTAGCTAAGTTACCAATTATTTTAATATCCTGGCCTGGTTCGGTCCTAGATAATCTAGGTACTTGTGATTAAGGGGCGGGAATTTGGGTATTCAATAATGAGTGTCAAATAATTATAGTAAAGCTAAAATCAAGAGAAATTTTGTAATATTATATAGACAGTTTTCAAAATATTAGTTAGTAATAGTTTAATATTTTGTTGGGTTAGAAGAATTGAGGAGATTTTATGGAATTTAAGGAAATAAATATTGAGGCCAAACCAATACTTGATAAGTACTTTGATTTGGTTAATTATGAAGCATGTGAATACTGTTTTAATACTTTATATATGTGGCAGCACGCCTACAAGACACATTACCATATAGGTGATGGTTTTGCTATCCTAGTTGGAGAACATGATGGTGAGATATTCTCTATCCTTCCACTGGCTCCTGAGGATAAGATACCAGCAGCAATCGAGTATGCTATCAACTTCTTTGATGATGGCAAGCACAAGATATATTTTAGGGGTATAGACCTAAACGTTGTAGAAATGTTGAAGGAATTATATCCTGGCAAGTTTGAGTATATAGAGGAGAGGGATATATTCGACTATATATACGATGCTGAGAAGCTAAGGACAGTCAAGGGAAGAAAATTGAGTAGTAAAAGAAATCACCTTAACTTCTTTAAGAGAGAATACGAAGGTAGGGTTGAGAGAAGGCTTTTAGACGAAAAGGACTTTCCTGAATGCTTTGCTTTATTAAAGGCTTGGTCTACAAGTAAGGATGGAGACCAGGAATTTGAAAACAGTATAGACGATGAGTACATAGGTATAAAGAAGTTGCTTGACAACTATGATGCCTTAAAGGACAAGCTAAAGGTTTATGGTATATTCATAGATGGTAAGCTTGAAGCCTTTAGTATGGGTGAGAAGATAAATGACGAAATGGCCCTAGTTCATATAGAAAAGGCCAATGCAGAAATAAGAGGTCTATATCCATATATAAACCAGATGTTTATAAGTGATATTTTCCCAGATGTTAAGTGGGTAAATAGGGAAGAGGATATGGGTGTTGAAGGTCTAAGAAAGGCCAAGATGTCATACTACCCAGAGAGGTTTGTAGAAAAGTATACAGTAAGATCAATTTAATAATGCTGCTGGAGAATCAAACTAAAAATCAAATTTAAATAAAACAACACCCTCGCATATAACAATACGAGGGTGTTGTTTTATTTAGAAATACCTTGAAGTTAATTAACAAAAAATAACTCATAGTTAGTCCTAGTCGAGATAGCATGATATAATATAGGTAAGTGTATTTTGAAAGGAAGAAAAAATGGAAATTAGATTTACAAATACAAATGAAAATCAGGGAGTAAGAAACCTTTGGACCTACTGTTTTAATGATAGTCAGGACTATGTGGACTTTTACTTTAAGAATAAGTACAATCCAGATAAGACAATGGTAGTAGAGGATGGGGGCAGGATTCTGTCAGCTATCCATCTAAACCAGCATAGGGTCAAACTAGGAGGTAAGGACCTAGACACATCATATGTAGTAGGTGTATCAACCTTGGCAGAAGCAAGGGGGATGGGCTTCATGGCAGACCTTATGTCAAGATCTTTGTATCAAGTAGGGGCTATGGACCAGTCATTTGCTATCTTGATGCCAATAGACCACAGGCTTTATAGAACCTATGGTTTCGAGACATGTTATGATATTTTGGAGATCAAGCTTGATATATTTGACCTTAAAAAATTTAAGCTAGATGGTAGCTTTAAGAGGGCTAGCAAGGAGGATGCAGACGATTTAGTAAAAGTTTATTCGTCCGCTATAACTGCCTATAATGGATCTGCCCTTAGGGACCAGGCTTATTTTAATGAATTTGTAGAGGAGATGGAAATAGAGGGTGGCTATATCTATATTTCATATAGGGATGGACAGCCAACAGCCTATCTTGCCTATACGATTGATGGTGGAGACTTCTTTGTAAGAGAGGTATATTACAAGGATATGAAGTCCTACCAGTCAGTCTTAAAGTTCATATTTAACCACAATACCCAGTGTAAGACAGTCACCATAAATACAGGTATAGATGATAGGCTGATGGATATACTAGATAATCCAAAGGACGCTAGCTTTACTATAAAACCATTTATGATGGCCAGGATAGTTGATATAGAAAATTTTTTAAGAGATCTAGAAATAAAGACAGGTCAAGAAGGTCATAGCCTTAATATAGAGATTAGTGACCCTGTAATTAGGGAAAATAATGGTATCTATAGCTTTGATAACAATACTGGGATACTAAGGGCTAGAAAGCATGGTAACGCAGTAACTGATTTATATGGACTTGCTGAAAATACAATGTTGGGAGATGATGGGGCTGCCTTAGAAAGACTTGTTGAGGACCCACCTGATATTGATATTAGCCTGACTATAAATGAATTAACAAGTCTTCTATTTGCTTATAGGACAATAGAGGATATATGCTTTATTAAGGGCATAGATGTAAGTGACAGTCTAAGGGCAATTTTTGATTTCAAGAAAAAGACAAACTACATTAATGAGTATGTTTAGGTAATAGGTATATAAAGTAGGTCTTTTACATAAATCTGCCTATATGCTATAGAGGTGGTTTTATGAGACGGTTTGGACTACTTGTTCTAGCCCTAGTCCTAATGCTTAACTGGCAGAGGCTAGGGACAAGACAAGTGAGACAGGGTGACCCTGGTCTGGCTAAGGGAATTGTAACAAATATTGTTAAGAAAAAAAGGACGACAAATTACTATATGAATGGGGTACTAGCAGTTGATTTTTCTGGTAAGGATAGGGGTCTACATGTAGGTGATAGGATATGCATGACTGGTAAGTATAAAGATCTTGATGACTTGAAAATAAAGGATTTTGACTATGGAAGATATCTTAGGTCTAAGGGTATTGATACCTATATTGAGCTATCAAGTACACATCTGTATGGAAGGTCAGGAATGTATCATATGATTGGTAGGATGAAGGACTATTGCACAGAGGCCAACAAGTTTATGTATAAGTCCTATGGTGATATACTCAACTCTATAGTGCTTGGCTATAGGGGAGACCTAGATAAGGATGTGGTATATAACTTTAGGGATGCGGGAGTGAGTCATGTAATGAGTATTTCTGGGCTTCACATATCTATACTAGTAGGAATCTTCCTGGTCTTGGTAGGTAGGATTAATAGCTTAGGTAGGTTGGGACTATTATTTATATTACTCATCCTTTATAATTTACTGGTTGGAGGTGGACCTTCCATAACAAGGGCCATAGGTCTTAGCCTATTAGGGGCCATGACATACTTTCTAGATAGGAGACTTGATTCTATAAATATATTGGCCCTAATAGCCAGTATAATGATCTACCTCAACCCATATATTATATATAATATATCCTTCCAACTCAGCTTTTTAGCTGTTCTATCCATAGTTATATATGCCAAGTACTTACGGAAGTATGTATACACTGATTTTTTGAATACTTGCCTTGCTGCAAATATTTTGACCTTTCCATTAGTTCTATATAATTTTAAGACCTTTTCAATGGTTGGAGTGATAGGGAATATATTTATATTACCCTTTATAGGTCTGGTGGTATTTTTAGACATGCTTTCCTTGCTAGTTTATGGAATATCTATAGACTTAGCCTTATCAGTAGCATATATAAACAAGGCCATACTAGGACCAGTATATTATTTTCTAGAGAGGCTGGCAAATTATGGGGCCTATAATATGGAGATAAGATCAATGAGCCCGTTTATATTGATAGCCTACTATATAGGAGCCCTTGGACTTGCAATATTTTTAGAAATATATTATATTAAGGTGAACAAGACAGATTAGATGGAGGATTTATGAAGATAAGTGACCTACTAGAAAGATTTAAGGATAGAAAATTGAATAAGATTAACCTAGTTTACGGTAGGGAATTACTCCTTATAGATCAAGTAGTTGACGCCTTTAAGAACCTAGCTAAGGGGTCGATGCCAGACTTTAACCTGACACTTATAGATGGCCAGGAAACCAATCTAGAGAGCCTAGTATCTGCTATAGAGACCCTACCTATGATGTCTGACAGGAGGTATGTGATTGTCAAGGATTTCGAATTACTACAAGCTAAAAGAAGGTTTTTTAACGAGGAGGCTGAATCTGAGCTTATAAGAATAATTGAAAATATGCCGGATACTGCCCTAGTCCTATTTGCCTCTTATGGTGAGGTAGATACAAAGAGGTCTAAGCTATATAAGTCTATTAGTAAGCTAGGTGATGTTTCAGTCATGGACAAGCTTGATGATATGGACCTATTTAAATGGTGTAAGGAAGCCTTTGAGAAAAACCAGGTTCAAGCAAATAATTCTGAATTAGTATATTTTATTAACCTAGTTGGTTATAAGGATAGGAAGTCTTCAGTTACCCTGGCAGACCTAAAAAATGAAATAGACAAGATATGTGCCTATATAGGTAAGGGGAAGGTCTTGGACAAGGAGTCCATAGACAAGCTCTTGACTAATAATATAGAGGATAATGTATTTAAGATGATAGATATGATAGGAACTAAGAATACGAAGATGGCCCTGAGTCTTTTTGATGACATGCTCTACAGTGGTGGTTCTATTTTAGGTACTTTTTCCTTGTTATCAACAAGGTTTAGTCAGATACTACAGATAAAGGCCCTACAGGATACTAAGCTATCCTTTGATTCAATTAAAGCTACCATGGGCCTACAGAAGTTTGTCATGAACAAGCTAGCTAGCCAGGCCAAGAACTTTGACGAAGAATCTATTAGGGCTATTATAAAGTCTATATCAGACTTTGACTATGCTATCAAGCAGGGTAAGATGTCGGACAGGTTGGCAGCTGAAATATTGATAGTAGAGGCCTGTAATAAGTAGTTTGGAAGCATATATATAGAAAAAACGGGATATTAATTGATTTGATTATAATATATGTAATTTTTGGCTGAATAGCTATAATAGAATATACAAAAAATACTAGATATAAATAAATCCACTAGCAGGCTAGTGGATTTATTATATCTAGTATTTTCAAACGTTTGACACACAAGATATATCTATACATTGCGTTGTCACAATTATAAATGATACCCGTCGATATCATATTATTCCTTATTAAGCGTTTAAAGAGTTTAGTCTATTAGCTAGCTTAGATACCTTTCTATCAGCAGCGTTCTTATGGATAGTACCCTTAGATGCTACCTGATATATCTTTTTCTGAGCTAACTGGAACTTAGCCTGAGCTTCTTCCTTGTTACCTGCAAGTACAGCTTCATCGAATCTCCTTATTGCAGTCTTTATCTGAGACTTTCTAACTCTATTTAAAGCAGTCTTCTTTTCTATAACTCCGATTCTCTTCTTAGCAGATTTAATATTTGCCATCTATCTTCACCTCCCTATATTTGTTCTAAATTCATAATCAACATACACAATTTTAACAGACTTAGGGATAAAAATCAAGCTAAATTACAATATTTAATAAAAAAATATTCATTTTTCAATACACATCTTTACGTTGACAGCTTTTTAAAGTAAAATGTAGAATGAATACATATGTAATCTTACAGAAAAGGAGGAATTTTATTTGGAAAATAGACAGAACAATACTAGAAACTTTAGCATAATTGCACATATAGATCATGGTAAGTCTACCTTGGCAGATAGACTTATACAAAAGACTGGACTAGTGTCTGAAAGAGATATGAAGGCCCAACTGCTAGACAATATGGACCTTGAAAGAGAGAGGGGTATTACCATCAAGCTGCAGAATGTACGTCTTGAATACAGGGCGGATGATGGGGAAATATACTACCTAAACCTAATTGATACACCAGGACATGTAGACTTTAACTATGAGGTATCTAGGTCCTTAGCTGCCTGTGAGGGTGCCCTACTAGTAGTAGATGCCGCCCAGGGTGTAGAGGCCCAGACCCTAGCCAATGTATACTTGGCCCTAGAACAGGATCTAGAAATTCTGCCGGTTATAAATAAGATTGACTTACCTAGTGCTAGGCCTGATTATGTAAAGGATGAGATAGAGGACTTGATTGGACTTGACTGTAGTGAAGCTCCACTGATATCAGCTAAGAACGATATAAATACAGAGGATGTTCTTGAGGCCATAGTTAAGCATGTACCAGCTCCAGTTGGTGACAAGCAGGCCCCACTAAAGGCCCTTATTTTCGATTCATACTATGATGCCTACAAGGGTGTTGTAGCCTATGTAAGAGTCTTTGATGGCTGCGTCAAAAAGGGTATGGTTATAGAGATGATGAACAGCAAGAAGAAGTTCGAGGTTACAGAGGTTGGTGTGATGGCGCCTAATGCCACTGAGTTAGCTGAACTGTCTGCCGGAGATGTTGGCTATATAGCTGCAAGTATAAAGGACATTAGGTCTTGTAGAGTTGGTGACACAATCACGGATGCGAATAATAGGACTGACCAGCCTTTACCAGGTTATAAGAAGGCAACGCCAATGGTATACTGTGGTATATATCCAGGTGAGGGTGAAAAGTATGAAAATGTAAGGGACGCCCTAGAAAAGCTTCAGATTAATGATGCTGCCTTAGAGTTTGAGGCTGAGTCTTCAGCAGCACTGGGCTTTGGGTTTAGGTGTGGTTTCCTAGGCTTGCTTCATATGGAAATTATACAGGAGAGATTGGAAAGAGAGTTTGACCTTAATATTATAACTACAGCCCCATCTGTTATATACAGGGTTACAAAGCTGGATGGTGAGGTGTTGATGATACAGAACCCGGCTAACCTACCTGAGCCTACAGAGATTAGGATGATAGAAGAGCCTATAGTAAAGAGTGATATTATAGTGCCTAAGGATTATGTAGGTGTTGTAATGGAGCTATGTCAGGAGAGAAGAGGTTCCATGAAGGACATGGAATACATAGACGACACGAGGGTGATGCTCCACTATGAGCTACCACTAAATGAAGTAATATATGACTTCTTTGATGCCCTTAAGTCTAGAACCAGGGGTTACGGGTCTATAGACTATGAAATGAAGGGCTATGTACCTTCTAACCTTGTTAAAATGGATATACTGATAAATAAGGAGCAGGTCGATGCCCTAAGCTTCATAATACATGAGTCTAGATCCTTCGTAAGGGGTAAGGCTATGTGTGAAAAGTTAAAGGGTGAAATACCAAGACACCAGTTCCCAGTACCGATTCAGGCAGCTGTCGGCAACAAGATTATAGCTAGAGAGACTGTAGCTGCCTATAGAAAGGACGTCTTAGCCAAGTGTTATGGTGGCGATATTTCAAGAAAAAGAAAGCTTCTTGAAAAGCAGAAGGAAGGAAAGAAGAGGATGAGACAGATTGGTAATGTTGAAGTTCCTCAGAAGGCCTTTATGTCTGTACTTAAATTGGACGACTAAAATGAATATACATAATAGGACAATAAAAATTGAAATTCCTACAAGGGCAAGGCAGGTTTTAGACTCGATAAGAGGGGCAGGATTTGAAGCCTTTGTAGTTGGAGGGTGTGTGAGAGATTCAGTCATGGGTAAGATACCTCATGACTGGGACATCACCACAAATGCCCTGCCAGAGGATATTATTGCTATATTCTCGAGGACTATACCAACTGGTATCCAGCATGGTACGGTGACTGTTTTAATAGATGATGAGGCCTTCGAGGTGACAACCTACAGACTTGATGGTGACTATCTGGATATGAGAAGGCCTAGGACCGTATCTTATAGTCAAAAACTTGAGGATGACCTATCCAGGAGGGACTTTACAATAAATGCCATGGCCTATAATGACCAGTTGGGTCTTGTAGATAGATTTGGTGGACTTGAGGATATAGAAAACAAGCTGGTCAGGTGTGTCGGAGAACCAGATAAGAGGTTTAATGAGGATGCCCTAAGGATCCTAAGGGCTCTTAGGTTTTCAGCAAAACTATCCTTTGATATTGAAGGGACTACCATGGAATCTATAAGAAGAAATTCTGCTAATATTGAAAAGGTTTCTATGGAGAGAATAAATACCGAATTTGAGGGTATAATAAAAGCAAATACCAATAAATTAAGTCTGATAAATGATCTAGATATAAGAGCCTACCTGTTTGGTGACTTTGTCTTTAATCAGGCTGACCTTACCAGGGCAATGAAACTAGAGGATATTGCTTCTGATGAAGGATACCTGCAGGCAAGCAAAAGGGCCATGGTATTCAACCACTACAGGGGAGACCTAAAGAGCCTGCTAAGATTCTTTAAATACTCTAAGAAGGACATAGATAAGACCATATTTATTTGGACGACCCTAAGGGATGACAAGTATGCAGATTTATTAAATGAAAATGCTACTTGGGATGATTTGAGGTTGACCCTGAAGTTAATTTTAAGGGATGCTAGGGATAATATTTTGGCAAAATACGCAATTTATGCAAAAATTATTGAAAAATATGCAAATATCGGCTTAATTTTCAATCTATTTAATGATATAATAGAAACAGGAGAGTGTTTTTCTGTTTCTCACTTACAAATAAGTGGTAGGGATATTATAGATGAGGGTCTAGCTATGGGTAAGGAAGTTGGCATACTGCTAGATGCCTTATTATGCCAAGTCATATCCCAGCCCCAACTCAACGAGAAGAAAAGGCTATTAGAGATGGCCAGAAAAATACAAAAACAATAATATTTGGAGGTTTGACATGGATTATAAGTCATTAATAATGAATGGAAGGTCAGTAAGACATTTTAAGGAAACACCAGTAGATACTAAGGCACTTTTAGAATTAGAATCTTACATAAAGGACTGTAAGAAGCTTGATGGATCAATAGCTATTGAACCTAAGTTCTTTGCTGGTGATGACACTTACAAGCGTCTATATGGTATAGCGGGTTACCAGGGTGTAATGATAGAAGCACCAAACTACCTAGTATTGATATCAGAAGACAAGCCACAGCACTTAGAAAATGCAGGTTATGTAGGTGAAAGAGCAATATTAAAGGCTAGAGATCTTGGTATAGATAGTTGTTGGGTATCATACTCTGATAGAGATATGGTAAAGAAAACTCTTGGTTTGGAAACAGATAAGGAAGTAGTAGCCCTAATAGCTTTAGGTTATGCTTCTAAGGAAGTCAAGGTAGAGCACACTGCTAAGACTGGAGACAACTATTCTAAGTCTAATATGTCTACTTCAAATACCGGTTCTGAAAGAATTAGTCTTGAAGAAATGGTTTATATAGACAAGTGGGGTAATGCAGCAACTTCAGAAATTCTAGAAGAAAGAGCATTGCTAGATGCATTCTCATATGCTAGAATGGCTCCATCAGCTCTTAACAAGCAGCCATGGAGATTTATAGTTGATGGTGGTAAGGTTGTACTAGCTATAGATAGCGAAGACTACAGAGGAAGCTACCTAAACAAGATTGATGCAGGTATTGTAATGCTATACTTCGGTGTAATACTAGACGTTACTATGTTCGATTCTAAGTGGGGATTTGATAACTTAGACAAGGATTATGGTATTCCAGCTAACTACACAGTTGTAGGATATTGTAATATATAATCTTGGTAAAACCAAGTAATAGATGAAATCTAGATGGCTAAATTGTGAATACATGCAGTTTAGCCATTTTTTATAGTATTATACTAGGTGTTCTTTTGCTGTGGTAGGCAAAGGAGGACCAGTATAGAAGTTTTATGTTTAAGTGGAGAAGATATGAAGACTAGAGGTTTGTACATACATATACCCTTTTGTTCAAAGAAATGTGGCTATTGTGACTTCACATCCTTTGCCGGGAATGGAGACCAGATAGATGACTACCTGTCATATTTAGAAAAGGAATTTAGCCTATATAGGTCTAGTGGCTCTATTGAAGATATAGAAACAATTTTTATAGGTGGAGGTACACCTAGTATCTTGTCGTTAGGTCAGCTGGAGAGGCTCTTATCGATAGTCAGGGAAAATGTAGACTTATCAAAAATAATAGAATATACCATAGAATCAAACCCAGGTAGCCTTACGAGGGACAAGCTAGAGCTCATGAGGGCAGCCGGTCTAAATAGGCTGAGCATTGGATTACAGGCTAGTCAAGATCACCTATTAAGGTTTTTAGAGAGAATTCACACCTATGATGACTTCCTGGAGTCCTATAGGCTTGCAAGGCTAGTTGGCTTTGAGAATATAAATATAGACCTAATGTTTGCCTTCCAGGGGCAGACCCTTGAGGACTGGAAGGAGACCCTAGAAAGGGTAGTTTATTTGGACCCAGACCATATATCTGCCTATTCTCTGATAATAGAGGAGGGGACTAGGTTTTTTAAGATGTACGAAGAAGGAAGTTTGACTGACTATGATGAGGATGCCTATATAGACATGTACAGGTATACAATAGATTATCTGGCAGAAAAGGGCTATAATCAATATGAGATATCTAATTTTGCCAAAGAGGGTAAGGAATGTAGGCATAATTTAATATACTGGGACGACAAGGAATATTACGGGATAGGTTTGGGCGCTTCTGGCTACCTAGATGGTAGTAGGTATACGAACTATAAGTATTTTCCTGCATATTACCAATCTTTAGACTTTGGTATGAGACCGCTGGCATTTGAGGAGACTATAAGTCTGGAGGAAAAATTAAATGAATACCTAATACTTGGCTTAAGGAAGATTATGGGTATATCAAGAGCTAAATACCTTGAAAGGCTAAAGAAGATAGACCAGGACAAGTATAAAGAAAACCTAGAGATAATTGAAAACTATATTAATAGTGGTCATATTATTTTGGAGGGAGACCATATCAAACTGAGTCAGCTTGGATTAGAAATATCTGATACAATAAGCTTAGACCTACTATTATACTAGCTCTTTTTATGGTATAATGGTATGAGACAATGATATGTGGCATTATAGGACTAGTAACAAGAAGGATAATAAGTAAAATATCTTGTTCTCCTATGATGCGGGTTTATTTTTCTTATTATGTGTATAAATAGGAGTGTGGATATGAATAGAGTTAGTGTGAAGATAGATGGTGTTGATTACCAGATAGCAGGTGAAAAGAATGAGGCGGAGATAGTCAAGGTTGCCAAGTATATAGACGGTGAATTGAAGAATATAAGTAAGGCAGCCCCTTCCCTAAGTAAGACTAGTGCTGCAATACTTACTTCTGTAAATATAGCAGACAAGCTATTTGATAGGGAACGTGAAGTGGAAGTCCTTAAAAAGGAAATCTCTGAGATGAAGGAAACTGACTCTAACAAGAATGAAGAGGTTGAAAAGGAATTTGACAATGTACTTCTAAAGTTAGAAGAGGCTGATTCAAAAATAGCAGACCTAAAGATTAAGATATCCAAGCTTGAAGCAGACCTAGCGTCTAAGGACGATACTATTAAGAGGTTGGAAGCTACAGGTGGACAAGTGGGTGGAGACGTAGATAAGATAGTTAAGTCTCTTGAAATGAAGGTCAAAGAAATGGAAAATAAGGTAGCTGTTGCTGAAAATATGGCTGCAGAATTTCAAAACAAGGCCTATAACCTACAACTAAACTATGAGGAATTAAAGAATAAGACAAACAAGTAAATGGTCTTGCACTTGCGTATTTAATAAATAGGGGTGCATGGATTAGAAGAACATATGCAAGTATTAAAAAGACTACTAGGCCATGGGCTAGTAGTCTTTTTTAAAGCATGGTTAGGAGAACAATAAAAGTGATAATACAAGTATCTTAGTACTTGTTCATATGGATAAAAAGGCATGGAGGAAATATGAATAAAAATTTAGAGCTATTAGCTCCAGTAGGGAGTATGGAGGCCCTGAGGGCAGCCGTTCAGAATGGTGCTAATGCAGTGTATTTGGGTGGAAAGGTATTTAGTGCTAGGGCCAGTGCGAATAATTTTGATTATGATGAGTTGAGGCAGGCGGTTGAATATGCCCATATTAGGGATTGTAAGGTATTTGTAACAGTAAACACCCTTATAAAGCAGTCAGAGATGGAAGACTTTATAGACTACGTAAGCTACCTATATTCTATAAGTGTTGATGCTCTCATTCTACAGGATATTGGTATGGCTAAAAAAATCAAGGAGCTATTTCCTGATTTTGAGCTACATGCAAGCACCCAAATGGCAGCCCACTCCCTAAATGATGTCCTATACCTAGAGTCTATTGGATTTAAGAGGGTGGTCTTGGCTAGGGAACTAAACGTGGATGAAATAAAGAAAATTACTGACCAGTGTCAGGCTGATATAGAGATATTTGTACATGGTGCCCTTTGTGTATCATATTCAGGCCAATGCTATATGAGCTCAGTTTTGGGAACGAGGTCTGGTAATAGGGGTAGGTGTGCCCAACCATGTAGGCAGAAGTACAGGCTGTATAACAGCCAGGAAGATAAGTACGAAGACCTAGATGGTGACTATCTATTAAGTCCAAGGGACCTTAATACTATTGAAGATATAGGCAGAATCATAGAAACTAATGTCTTGTCACTTAAAATAGAGGGGAGAATGAAGAGGCCTGAGTACGTTGCTACAGTTGTTAGCTCCTATAGGGATGCTATATTAAATTATATCGAAAATGGCAAATCGGGTATATCAGATAAGACCTTGGAGGACCTGTATGTTATATTTAACAGGAAGTTTACCAGGGGATACCTTCTAGGAGAAACGGGTGGAGATATAATGAACTCCTCAAAACCAAACAACAGGGGTCTATATATTGGTAAGGTCCAGGCCTACAATGCTAGGTCAAAAAGGCTGAAGATAAGACTAGAAGCTAGCCTAAAAAAGGGAGATGCCCTAAGTATAGGTGGAGGAACAGTAGGCAGAATCATACATGGTAAGGACATAAGGACCATAGGCCATCCAGGAGAAAGTGTAGAAATCGACTATATAGGTAATATTAAGCCTGGAAGTAAGGTTTTTAAGACTAGTGATGGTCAGCTATTAGATAGGATGAAGAAGACCTATGAGCCAGGACAAGAGTATGTAAAAATACCCCTTTTTATGGAGCTTGATTTGAATGTGGGGCAGGCTCCAAGACTCAAGCTATGGGATGATAGGGGAAATATAGTTACCCTAGAAGGAGACTGCCTTGTTGAAGAGGCCATAAAGGTAGCTATAAGCCAGGAAAAGGCCACTAAACAGCTATCAAAGCTAGGAAATACACCTTACTACCTAGAGTCCATAAACTGTAATATAGAAGGAAATGTGAGTATTCCTATAAGTAGCCTAAACACCCTAAGAAGGTTGGCTATCGAAGAGATATCTAAGCAGAGGGTAGTGATTAAGGAAAGGTCCTATGATAGGCCTAATAAGCAAGTAGATGATAAGCAAGAAGGCCCTTTAGGCAGGATAGAAAATCAAGAAGATAAATTACGCTTTAATGTTAGCTGCCAAAACCTAGACCAGCTAAGAGTCTGTTTAGAATATGAGATAGGTGATATTTACTATAGGGATATAGAAAGTCTAGGCCAGGCCATGGACCTATGCAGACAGGCAGGTAGAGACATATACTTCTATATGCCTAGGATTATAAGAAATGATGAGGAAAGGATATATAGGGCCTTGCTGAATTTGGATGAGGAGGCCAAGAAAAACCTAAGAGGTTTTAGACTTTCTAGCTATGGCCAAATAGGCTGGGTCAAAGATAAATTTCCAGATAAAATAATCATGATTGCCCCTTGGTTAAATGTAATAAATGACCTATCCCTAGACTACTATACTTCTATTGGGGCCAAGAGGGTATGTATGTCGCAAGAGGTATCCCTTAACCAGCTAAGAGGTATGGACAAGCTTTATGGGCAAGGCTGTGAGACAGAGTATGTAGTATATGGAAACAACGAAATGATGATAAGTGAATACTGTCCAATGGGGGTTTTGACAAAAGATTGTAAAAAAAATAAGAGAGATGCCCTTTGCAATAAGAGTATATACTATCTAGAATCAAATGAGGGACATAGGTATAGGTTATCCCAGAGTCTAGAATGTAGAACAACGATATATTCGGATGAAATTGTAAACCTAGTGGAAGACCTTGATAGTCTGTCATTTCTTGGTATAGAAAATAATGAGATAGTTTTTAATTTTGAAGACCAGGAAGAGGTAAAGTCAGTTCTAAGGGCCTTTATCCAGAGGCATAAGGAAGAACTTGATAGGCTAAGTAGAACCTATAATACTGGCAACCTATATAAGGAAATGGATTAATAGGATAAGGAAGTGATTTTATTGGCTATTTATATTGGTGACAAGACCACAACAGCTAAGGTGGATAGGACTTGTATAGAAAAATATGGCATAAGTGAGCTTGTTCTGATGGAAAATGCAGCTACAAGTGCTTTTTATAGGATTCTAGAGATAGAAAAGGAAATTTATAGGAATATCAAGGACAGGATAAGGGATACAGATTTTGAAGATTTTGATTCTAGTATTTTCTCTGGTCTACCCTTTAAAAGGATTGCTATTCTTTGTGGAAGTGGCAACAATGGTGGAGATGGTTTTGTTTTGGCCAGGAAGCTAAAGGCAGCTGGTAGGAAGGTAGATATATTATTTGTTGGGAATCAAGATAAGATGAGCCAGTCTGCCCAGACTAACTACGATATTATACAAAGGCTAGGCCTTGATATTAAGCACTACGATAATATGGCAGATATAGAGTCTGAGATTGAAAGCCTTATGACCGAGATTGATAAGTATGATGTCCTAATAGACGCAATATTTGGGGTCGGTATAAATCGTCCAGTTGCATCTAAGTATAGGCCCTTATTTGAAGCAGTAAACTCGTATAGGTTAAAAAATGAGACTAGGATAATAGGCATAGATATACCTTCAGGACTAGATCCCGACACAGGCTTACCAGTTTCAGATAGGAAAAATCCAGGTATAGCCATAAGGTGTGACTACACGATCAGCTTTGATTACTTCAAAAAGGGCTTTTTAAATTATGAGTCCGAAGAATATACAGGTAGGGTCTATGTTGAGAGTCTAGGTTGTAAGAAGGATATTCTTGAGGAGGTGGGATTAAGAGATAGGTTTATATCAAAAAAAGACCTGGAATTTAATAGGCCTAAGCAGTGTGCCCATAAGGGTGACTTTGGTAGGGTATGTATTTTTGCAGGGTCCAAGGGCTTTTATGGGGCGGCAAGGCTTGCTACAGAATCGGCCGTAGGTGCTGGGTCTGGTCTGGTAACCCTAATTTCTGATCCGGATGTCCAGGCGGTATTGGCCCCCAACCTTGTAGAAGCGATGACCTGTAATTATGGGGACCAGGCAAGACTTGATAGGTTAACTGAGTCTGCTAATTCAATAGCCATTGGGCCAGGAATGGGCATGAACCAATTATGCATAGACACCCTATCCTACATATCATCTAGGACAAGTAGGCCAATAGTAGTGGATGCAGATGCTATAAATGCATTTAAGGAGGCCGACCTTAGACTTAGTGGTAGGTATATTTTAACGCCTCATTTGGGTGAATTTTCTAGGTTAATAGGACTAGAGGTTGATCTTATAAAAAAGGATAGGCTCTACTATGCTAAAAAGTATGCAAGAGAGAATCAATTAGTCCTAGTCCTAAAAGGAAAGAACACGATAATAACAGACGGGACAAGAACCATTGTGAATACTACAGGTAATGAGGGTATGGCCAGGGGTGGTATGGGAGACTGCCTAACTGGAATAATAGCTGGTCTAGCCACAAAATATGATCCATTTGAGGCAGCCTACAAGGGTGTTTATCTTCATGGTCTATGTGGTGACCTTATATATAGGGATAGCTTTACAGTGAGTCCTAGTGATTTAATAAAAATCATTCCCAAAGTTATGAAACTGATGTATAATTAATATATACTAATAATGTAGTTTTACTATAATAATTAAATGCAAGGAGGTATTGACTTGTTTGGATTAAGTATGAAAATAATTTGGGTAATAGTTGCCATTGCCTTTGCAATTGGTGAAGCAGCTACTTTAGCCCTTACCATGGTCTGGTTCTCCGTGGGTGCCCTTTGTGCCCTAGCAGTATCTTACTTTGTGGATAATGTATTTATACAGATATTAGTATTTGCCCTAGTATCCGGTTTGCTCCTTCTTGTAGCTACTAAAAAGCTTATAAGAATGGATAGGAGTGATGAGGTAAACGCCTGGACAGGAATTGATACCAATATAATGGCGGTAGTAGGCAAGAAGGGGATGGTTTTGAATAAAATAAGTCCCTATAAGCCAGGTCTGGTCAAGGTTAAGGGAGAGGATTGGACAGCTGTTTCAAAAACTGACGAGGCTATAGAAGCCGGTTGTGAGGTGGAAGTAGTGGCAGTTGAAGGCGTAAAATTGGTAGTAGTCAAGAAATAGATTTTATTTTTAGGAGGTACTTATATGATAGGAAAAATTCTTACGTTTTGGCTAATTTTATTATTGTTGTTTATAGCCATTAGATGTATAAGAATCGTTAAGCAGGCTAGAATGGGTATAGTTATGAGGCTTGGTAAGTTCCATAAGGAGGCCAAGACAGGTATACACTTTTTAGTTCCTTTTGTAGATTCTATGGCCTATATGATCGACCTGAGAGAAATGGTAGTTGATTTCCCACCACAGCCAGTTATCACCAAGGATAACGTAACAATGCAGATAGATACAGTGGTATACTATAAGGTAACAGATCCAAAGAGCTATGTATTTGAAATTGCAAATCCTATAGCTGCAATCGAAAACCTTACAGCAACTACACTAAGAAATATAATAGGTGACCTTGACCTAGATGAAACCCTAACATCAAGAGACTTGATAAATGCCAAGATGAGAACTATCTTGGATGAAGCGACTGATATATGGGGTATAAAGGTAAACAGGGTAGAGTTAAAGAATATAATGCCACCTAGAGACATCCAGGCAGCTATGGAAAAACAGATGCGTGCAGAGAGAGAAAGAAGAGAAGCAATCCTTCAGGCTGAAGGTGAAAAGCAGTCCAAGATCCTTATAGCAGAGGGTGAAAAGCAGTCTGCTATACTAAAGGCTGAGGCAAAGAAGGAAGCAATGATAAGAGAGGCAGAGGGTCAGAAGCAGTCTAAGATTCTAGAAGCAGAGGGTGAGGCTTCTGCAATCAGAAAGACATTCGAAGCAAAGGCTGAGGGTGAAGCAGTCGTAATTAGACAGACTCAGGAAGCCAATGCAGAGGGTCTAAGGATGGTATTTAGTGCTATGAAGGAATCTGATGTAGATGATAATATACTAGCTCTTAAGTCAATGGAGGCCTTGGTTAAGCTTGGTGAAAGTGAATCTTCTAAGCTTGTTCTTCCATCAGATGCAGTCAACTTCCTAGGTACATTTAAGGGTATTAAAGAAGTTCTGACAGATGATAGTAAGAAATAAATATTCTTAGGGCTGCTAGGACTTAGGTCTAATTAAGTCTTATTAGATATAATTAAAAAACAGATAAATAAGAGATGTATTTTATTAATCCCTAGACCTTGTCTGGGGATTAATATATATTGGAGGTTAAAGTATGGGTTTAGTGGATAGACTTGAAAGTCAAAAAAGAGAACTGGTCTTCAAGGAACTTTTAGGAAAGAAATATAGTAGTTTGAATGACTTCAAGCTAGTTTATACACCAATGGAAGAGATAACTTTAATTAGTGTAAAGAGGCTATTCTTTCAGGGAAAACTTGGTGAAGCAGAAGACCTATTATTTTCTAGCATAGAAAAAAATAAGACTAGGAATTCAATTTTTATAGCAGGTGAGTTTTATACTCTGATGATGGAATTATCCGATGAGGAACTAGAGGAAAAAAATTTTTCTAGGGAAGAAGTGCTGGCGGGGATTAAGGATATAGGCGAGCTTTTGAAGGAAGAAATATTACTTTTTGATAAATAGGACCTAATTTTTTCTTTATAAAACTTGTAAAATTTCCGGGGTAATTGTATAATAAATACTTAAGTTATTTTTGAAAAAAAAACACACAGCCGAAGCTGCATGCATTAGAATTTGTGATGGAATTCTATTTTAGTATAAATGCTTCGTCCTGTCAAGTGTTTTTTATAAAAGCTATAAAAAGATGGGAGTTGTATAAAAAATGAAGATAGGCTTTGATCATGAAAAGTATTTAGAAGAACAGTCCAAGTATATACTAGAAAGAGTGAACAACTATGACAAACTCTATATAGAATTTGGAGGAAAGTTAATTGGTGACCTACATGCAAAGAGGGTATTGCCTGGTTTTGATGAAAATGCAAAGATAAAGGTACTTAGTCATATCAAGGAAAAGGTTGAGGTAGTAATTTGTGTATATGCGGGTGATATCGAAAGAAACAAGGTCAGAGGAGATCTTGGCATCACCTATGACATGGAAGTTATGAGGCTGATTGATGACCTAAGAGGCTATGACCTGGATGTTAATTCGGTTGTAATAACAAGGTATGAAAATCAGCCTGCCGCTACAATATTTATCAACAAGCTAGAAAGAAGGGGTGTAAAGGTATATAGGCATGCTCCTACTAGTGGATATCCAACAGATGTTGACCTTATAGTAAGCGATCAGGGCTTTGGTATAAATCCATACATTGAGACGACAAAGCCGATAGTTGTAATGACAGCACCAGGGCCAAACAGTGGTAAGCTGGGTACTTGCTTAAGTCAGCTTTACCATGAAAACAAGATGGGTATTGCAGCCGGATATTCAAAGTATGAAACCTTCCCTGTATGGAACCTACCATTAAAGCATCCTGTAAATATGGCCTATGAAGCAGCTACTGTTGACCTTAAGGATGTAAATATGATAGACTCCTTCCACTTGGAAAAATATGGTGTGACTACTGTAAACTATAACAGAGACCTGGAGCTATTCCCAGTTTTAAAGAAAATAATAGAGAAGATAACAGGAAAAGAAAGTGTATTCCAATCGCCTACTGATATGGGTGTAAATAGGGTAGGCTTTGGTATTATAGATGACGAGGTTGTAAGAGAAGCAGCCATCCAAGAGATTATTAGAAGGTATTTCAAGACCCTATGCGACTATAAGAAGGGTAGCCTAGACAAGGAAGCTGTTTCCAGGATGAAGATGATAATGGAGGAGCTTGGCCTAAAGGGCGAGGATAGGAAAGTTGTCAATGTAGCTAGACAGTATAGCAAGGACCATTGCCAATATGAAGACTGTCAATCGGTCTCACTAGAGCTATCGGATGGAAGAATGATAACAGGAAAATTTTCTAAGACTATGACTGGGTCTGCAGCTGTAATATTAAATGCTATAAAGGTCTTAGCAGATATACAGGACCATATCCACTTAATTTCACCGCTTGTATTAGAGCCAATGCTGAATTTGAAGAAGAATGTATTTAAGAGTAGGAATACAGCCCTAGATGCAGAAGAAGTTTTGATGGCATTGAGTATAAGTGCAGTAACAAATACACTTGCCCAATTTGCTATGAGCAAGTTATCTGAACTAGAGGGGGCCCAGGCACATTCAACTGTTATACTTAATAAGGATGATGAACAGGTATTTAGAAACCTAGGAATAGATGTAACATGTGATGATAAGTATCAGTCTACTAATCTTTATGAGGGTTAAGTTAAACTTGAAGAATGCTTATTTATTAATATAGTCAGGATTAATCAATTTACAGATACAACAACAATATAATTTTAAAAAGGAACCAGCAATATGCTAGGTTCTTTTTTTAATACTGTAAAGAATGTAATAATACCACAATATGATATGAAAATCAATATTGATATGGATAAAAATTTATGTTAGAATAAATATCATCTGCAGATGAATTTTTGTATAGAAGTTAAACTTATTGTTTATGTAGAGGGTACTTATAGAAATTATACTAATCATATATAAGGGGAATCAAAATATTTTTTAAGTAAACAAATAACCAAGGGGGTATTATATGAAAAAATCGGTAAGTGTACTGCTTGCAACAAGTTTAGCAACAAGTGGTATAACTGGATTACAAAATACTGTATTGGCAGATACAGCTAATTCTGCAGATTCTAAAGTGGAAAGAATTTCAGGAACAGATAGGTATGAAACCTGCGTTAATATTTCAAAGAAAGCATATAAGAGCTCTGAAGTCGCTATATTAGCGTCAGGTCAAAAAATTCAAGATGCATTGGCAAGCGGTGGTGTAGCTGCAAAGTTAAAGGCACCTTTGCTATTGACTCAAAAAGATAGGTTGCCAAGTGTAGTTTTGGATGAATTAAAGAGATTAAATGTTAAGAAAATAATTTTAGTAGGTGGTCAGGAATCTATATCAAGTTCACTAGAAAACCAGCTAGACAATATCTATAAGGTTGAAAGAGTAAGTGGAAGAGATAGATATGAAACATCTATTAAATTAGCAGAAGTAATAAATAAGGATACTAAACAGGAAAATATTATAGTAAACGGCAATACTGTAGATGCTCTTACAGCAGGTGCAGTTGCCGCCAAGTTAAATAGATCGATTATATTAACTAATGGTGTTAATTTGCCAGAGGGAGCAAATAGGGTGGTAAATCCAGCTTCACCTAATAATATAATTATTGGTGGTATATCTTCTATAAACATAGAAGGTTTAAAGGGTGAAAGAATAGCTGGATCTGACAGGTATGAGACATCAAAAAAAATTGCTGAAAAATATTATGCTGGTAAGACTAACAAGGCTCTATTAGCTAATGGAGTTAATTCAATTGATGCCTTATCTGCAATCAATTTAGTAGTTAGTGAAAATGCACCTGTTCTTTTAACGGCTTATGATAGTCTAGATAATGATGTTTCTAAGTTTTTAGAAAATAATACAAATAAGGTCTATGTTTTGGGAGGATACCAGTCTATTTCAGATGATGTATATAAAAACATAGAGAAAAAACTGAAAGAAAACAAGGTTAAGGATACAAAAAAGCCAGAGATAGGCAAGTCAGAGACAGGCAAGCCAGAGACAGGTAAGCCAGAGACAGGCAAGCCAGAGACAGGTAAGCCAGAGACAGGCAAGCCGGACATAGGCAAGCCAGAAACAGGCAAGCCAGAAACAGGTAAGCCAGAAACAGGCAAGCCAGACACAGGTAAACCAGACACAGGCAAACCGGATACAGGAAAGCCAGACACAGGTAAACCAGATACAGAAAAGCCGGACACAGGTAAACCAGGCAGTAAGGTAGAATATGATGAGGTTAAAGTATTAAAAGATGGTAGATATGAGGTAGAGGTTGGCGGATTCTCCAAACTCTTCTCAAATGCTGAAAATAATAAGCTAGTAGCAACTGTTGAAGCTGGAAAGATTAAGGATATAGCCTTTGAATACAATGATACTAACATGGATATGTTTAAAAATCCATTTATAAAGAATAGGGATAGTTTATTTGAAAAATTAAAGAAAAATAATTATTATCTTGATAGTAAGAATGAGGAATCTATAAAGGAATTAGACACAATTGCTCAGGAGTTATATAAGCTTGTCAACGAAAACCCAAATACTGGCAGGATAAATAAAGAAGGCATAGACAAGATCAACAAGGAACATAATATTGATATTGTAACATCTGCTACTTATTCTACTGCAAGTCTTTACAAGGGAAGTCATGACCTTATAAAGAAAATTAAGGATGCTGCAGAAACTAAAAAGGTAGCTAGACCTAAGAAAACAGATAAATTAAATATAATTACTAGGGAAGACTTTGCCAAATTAGATGAAAATAAGACTTATTCAGATGGAGTTTACTACGGTGATGGCTTTGGTTATATCGGTAGTAAGCCTATACCTTTGAAGGTTACTGTTGAAAATGGCAAAATAAGGGATGTTGAATTTATAAAAGAAGAGGTTATAAAAGTTAGACCTAATGATGAATATCCTGGACTTCCAGATGATGGTAAAACATTTATAAAGGGATATGATGGGGCGATTAGTATTGCAAAATCAGGTGGAATAAATAGGTTAAACTACTTCTTAAAGACTGCAAGAGACACTGAAAGAAGGGTTATTGGTCAAGTTAAGAAGTCTACAACGGATGCTAGCGTTGAAGCATATAATAGGGTATTGGATGACCTATTCTCAAAACATGAATTTGGTAGCCAGAAGCTGAGGCTAGAAAATAGTCACTTGGGAGGAAACATACCACATGTATTGGAGTCTAGATTAAACCTATTGACTAAGACATATATGAGTGAAGATCTCGGCTATAACTATAAGGTTGATACTATAAGTGGTGCAACTTACACTGCTACAGGAACTGTAGAAGCAATATCAAATGCACTTAAAAAAGCAGACCCTAGTGTTGACTTTACAAACCTAACTATACCAGCACAGAATGGTCTAGAGCCTAGTTATAGGGGTGGCACTACTATAGATTTTGACCAGGTAGGCTTCAAGGCTCTAATGCTTAAGAAAGGACAGATAAACCCTATTGAAATACCATTTAGGGATTTTGACAAATATGGTATAAAGCTAACATACCTAAACCACACTAATGGTCAACTTGTAGATATAAAGGATAGGTTAACCTTAACTAAGGATAGCCTGGGCTATGATACAAAGAATGGCTTGGCTCTTAGATTAGTGCATGATAAAACCAATACTGTAAAGCTAGTAAAGTCTATACAGATATTTGACAATACTAAGGTTCAGGCTAGGGTTGAAAAGGTGCAGGTAAGTGAAGCTGATAAAGAGGATTGGAAGGATGTTGAGGGCTTCAATAGCAGCCTTGATCCAAAGTCACAGCAGTTAGATTTTAGTCAGAAGCTAACTATATCAGAAGATATATCCCAGGCCCTTAAAGGAAAAGCCATAAAGTTCAGGCTTGTAACAAGAAGAGAGGATAACCAGAAAGAAAAAATATTCAACCTAACTAGTGACCGTGATATGGTATGGCCTATTTTTGACGATAGTGGCTATTATGCCTTGAGCATTGACAAGGGAGAATTCACTTCTGGTAATGAACAGTTTAAGCTAGATCAGGCAGGAATAAATAACTTTAGGTTTGCCTTTAATGGAATTAAGTCCGGTGAGTTCAGAGATGCGGTTCATGAATTTGAAAAGAAAAAGTACAGTATAGCTGAACAGACTATAAGTTTAGACAAGGACTATGCTAATGAAGACCAAGATACTATTAAGGCTATAGCTAGCAAAAAGATAGATGATAAGCTTATAAAAGCAGCCTTTCCTAGTCTTATGAGTGAAAATGGTAAGAACCTACTAAAATCAGCAAGTGTTGTGCTAGATGAAAGCCAGCTAGCGAATGTCGTAAGGACTGCTGCTAGCAAGCAACAGGCAAAACTCGATGTGAAATTTGAATTTAGTGATGGGTCAATTTACAAGTTTAAACTACCAGTATACTTTGAAATAAAGAAGGAGAAAAAGCAACTTCAATTGAAATTTGAGGAGGCACTTAAGGAAAGGAAGGTACAGCTTTTACAGGCACTACCTGAAAGCTTTAATGCCATTGATGAACCTGCGAAGAAAAATCTTGAAACTCTAATAAATAAGTATGGCAAGTTAGATAAGGATAAGCTAGAAGAAAATATCAAGACTACCTATGGAAGTGCTTCTAACAATGTATTTGTTGAAAAGGTAGAAATTAAGGACTCGGAACTAGAGAAGATTAACACTAGCAAGATAGGAACTTATGAAGTAAGGGCTACAGTAAAGCTTATAGATTCTAACCAGGAAGAGGCTAGGGGAGAATTTGATATACCTTTTGAAGTAGTTAGGTACCAGCTAGTAGGCTTCCAGCCAGGCTTAAACAGGTATAGTAAAACCACTAAATTGGAGTATGGTCCAGATGAACATATTAATATAGCTCGTGATAGTAGTAAGGCAGCAACATTCCTAGGGTATTGGTTAAACTATTCTAAGAGGCTAAATGCAAATGGACAGTGGGATACTACAGAGTATGAAAAAATCAGAGTGAATAGCCTTAATGACTTGATGTTATTTAACCTTGAGGTTGTCAAGGGGGATAAGGATAGTTATACGAGAGATGATGTGGTAGATTTATCAAAGCCTGCTAAGGAAATCTTGTCTTCTGAAGGACCAACGAAGCTATACCTATATAATTTCAGCAAGTCCCTTTCTGAAGAGCAACCACAGAAACTATTAATAGGTGAATTTAGACTTAGTGAGTAGTTTGTATTTGGGGTTAAGAAAAATTTAAAATAAGCAGCAACATCATAATATATGGTGTTGCTGCATTAATAAACATTAGCCCTTAATAGGGCTAAATTGGAAACTGTAGGAATTAACTTGTATTATGTAGTTATTTAAGTATAAATAATAATATTATTGTTATGCAAGTGAAAGATGGCATATAGGGTGCCGATTGATTATTAACTTTTTGGGGAAGGATGTGATAAGATTGACCATCGAAATATCGATTCTTATAATTGTAGGCTTAGCCTATTATTTTGCTGACTACATAAAGAAGTTTTGCAAGGAAATTTATATCGTAGCATCTGTAATTTCTTTAATGTCTATTATTCATGCAATATATATTTTGAATGGATACAGCATTAGCTACGTACCGGTTTTAAAACAATTTATGAGGGCGATTGACTCAGGGGCACTTGGAGGGGCCTTCTTTATACTAGTAATGTATATGGGCGTATTTGATATGAAATACCCAATATCAAAGAGATTGAGAATGAACAGAGGTGAGCTATCGATTATAGCATGCATTTTTACCATACCACATAATATACACTACTTTTTTGCCTTCCTATTAAACAGTAAGACTATCATACAGATGAGAGGAATACCTTTGTGGACAAATTTAATGATGTTCAGTGCTGGCGTATTTGCAATTGGCATAATGCTACCGCTATTTGTTACATCATTTAGACTGCTAAGGAAGAAAATGACGGGTAAGAAGTGGAAGAGTCTACAAGAATTTGCATATATATTTTATGCTATGGTTTTCGTTCAGGTATTGATGGTGTACATATCAAGGCCGTCATCACTTATTAGAAATCTAAACTTGATCTTTTATTGTTTAGTTTTTGTTACGTATACAATCTTCAAGCTTAAGATACTTATAGACAAGAAATACATGTTTAAAAAGTCCAATCTAGCAGTCAAGTAGAAATTTATAGTATAAATCATATATATTGGATTTAATGTAGAGGCTGAAAATATATACTTGGAGGTGTGTAATGGAAAAGAAAAATATGATAATAACTGCTTTAGTATCATTGCTATTAGTTATAACTATAGTGATGGGGACTAGTATAAGTGAAAATAAAATAGTAAGAAGTGAAAGCCCGTCGCCAAATAGGGCTCAAGCAAGGAGTAATGAAATAAAGACTACTGATAAGGCATCTCCACAAGATAAAAAGCTTGATAATGTCGATAGTTCAAATACAAGTACCAACTCAAATACTGGATCAACCACTGGTTCAAATTCAGGTCAAGCCGAGTCAAAGTACAAGGATGGAGAATACACTGGCAGTGGCCCTGGCTATCATGGGCCTGTAAAGGTGAGTGTCAAGATAGAAGGCGGAAAGATAAGGGACATTAGTATTTTGGAAAATACTGACGATGCAGAATACTTTGATAGGGCTAAGTCCTTAATAAATGATATATTGAATAAGCAAAGTACAGATGTATCTGTTGTTAGTGGGGCAACGTACAGTTCAAATGGAATTATAGGGGCGGTAAATAGTGCCTTGGCTAGTGGAGGAAATTAATGAATAGGAATATAAATAAGTTTATACTTATAAGCATAATAGTGTCTGTATTTATAGGTGTCACTGGCTATAGTATAGGAATGAGTCTAGGTAAAAACTCCATAGCAAAGGATGTCCCTGTAATAAATGATAATAGGGCAGATGATTACCAGGCTAGTTACGACGAAAAAGCAAGTGAAAATAATGCTGTTAGTCAAAGCCCAGACACAGCAAGTAATAATAAAGCAAAAGCAGATAACAAGAAGTCTTCAAGTAGCGATACTGGAGGCATAGGAAATAGAAAGACATCTAGTGGGTCAAATAATACTGGATATTCTAGTGGACCTAGTCGTAGGGCTAGCTCTGTAAATACGAGTATACCAAGTCAGCTAAAGGATGGCGTATACAATGGTTCAGCTAGTGGCTATGGTGGAGAAATAAGGGTAAAAGTTACAGTTTCAAATGGTAAAATTTCAGATATAAAGGTAGAAAGTCATTCTGAAACACCTGAATATTATGATAGGTGTTCTGGAATAATACCTAGTATTATTTCATCACAGTCTACTAATGTTGATGGAGTAAGTGGAGCAACCTTTACTAGTAATGGCATAAAGGCTGCTGTGGCAGATGCCCTAAAAAGTGCGGGAGCTAGCAGTGCTAGTAATAGCTCTAACTCAAATACAAGTAAGGTAAAGCCGACAGAAAGCAAAAATAGCCAGTCAGCCGATAAGGAAGAAATTAAAAAATTAAAGAAGCAGATAAAGGAGCTTCAAGATGCAGCTGATGTTAAGGATAAGCTTAAGGATGGAAAATATCAGGGTAACGGAACTGGATTTAAGGGCAATGTTAAGGCAGAAGTTGTGGTAAGTGGAGGTAAAATTTCTAGTATAAATATACTGGAAAATGTAGATGACGCTCCATACTTCGATAAGGCCAAGACCCTAATACCATCAATAATATCTAAGCAGTCCCTAAGGGTTGATTCTATTTCAGGCGCAACGTACTCATCAAACGGTATTAAGTCGGCTGTAAGAGATGCACTTAAAAAGGCTGGATCAAGCCAGGATAGTGATTTAAACGAAGAAACAAACCGCCTGCTTTCTAAAGTACAGGAGGAAAATAAGAAGCTAAAAGACCAAAATAGTGGGTTGAAAAATAAGATAGAAAGCTTAGAAAATGAAGCTCAAAAGGATACTAATATAAACAAGAAGCTGAAGGATGGTAGATATTCTGGTAGTGGGGCTGGTTTCAAGGGAGATGTAAAGGTTCAGGTTGATGTAAGCGGAGGCAAAATCTCAAATATCAATATAGTTGATAATGTAGACGATGCCCCATATTTTGACAAGGCCAAGTCCCTAGTAGGAACAATAATTTCAAAGCAAACACCAAATGTAGACTCTATTTCAGGAGCAACATACTCATCAAATGGAATAAAGTCAGCTGTGAGAGATGCCCTAAAGAAGGCAGGAGTAAGTAGCGAGGGTGACAATAGTGATGAACTCAAAATAGAGCTATCTAGGCTAAAGGAAGAAAATCAAAAGCTAAAAGATACTATAAGTGGTTTAAAGGCCAAGATAGAAGACTTAGAAAAAAAATCTCAAAAAGAAGATGCTAACATAAGGATGAAGGATGGAAGCTACCAAGGGATTGGTATGGGATTCAAGGGAAATGTTAGGGTAGACGTCAAGATTACTGACGGAAAGATTGCTTCTATAAATGTCATTGACAATATAGATGATGCCCCATTCTTTGATAGAGCAAAGTCCCTGATACCTAATATTATATCCAGTCAGACTGCAAATGTAGATTCTGTTTCTGGAGCAACATACTCATCAAATGGAATAAAATCAGCTGTGAGAGATGCCTTAAAGAAGGCAGGTTCTAGCCAGGAAAGTGTGAACAATGATGAAATAAACAAGAAGCTAGAAAAGCTTTCGAAGCTAGAAGAAAAGCTTAAGCAGATGAAGAAACTTAGTAAAGACCTAAGAAAGAAAGTTGAAAGTCTTGAGGCTGAATCACAGAAATATATGGTTAATAAGAAGTTGAAAGACGGAAGCTACGAGGGTAGTGGAATAGGCTTTAGGGGCAATCTAAAGGTTGAAGTAGATGTGAGTGAAGGAAAAATATCGTCTATTAGGGTTGTTGAAAACGTAGATGATGCTCCATACTTTGAAAAGGCCAGAGGTCTTATAACAAATATCGTGTCCGGTCAAACTCCAAATGTGGATTCAGTATCTGGTGCAACATATTCTTCAAACGGAATAAAGTCAGCAGTGAGGGATGCCTTGAAAAAGGCCTACATAGAGGAAGAAAAGTCAGATATTCAATCAGAAAATGATAAATTAAAAAAGGCCATAGAGGAAAATGAAAAAGTAGAAAATGAGATAAAAGCTCTGAGGGAAGAAAATACAAGTCTAAAAGAAAAAAACACATTGCTTATGTCAATTATTGATAGCTTGAAAAAGAAAATTCATGGTATTGCATATGGGGATCTAACTAAAGAGCTTTACGATAGTTTTATATCGGTTTTAAACAATTCTGATGGTCTAAATACAGGAAAAGAAAATTAATTTTTAGAAGCCCAACCATTAATTTGGTGGGCTTCTTTTTGCAAAAGAAAAAAACATCAAAAAAAAATAAGAAAAAATACAATTTATCGTAAAATCTTGTTAATTATATGCTATAATATTAGATATGGATACTACGCGACGAAAGGATGTTTTTAATAATGGAAAATAATTTAACTATGCAAGAACTACTAGATATGCAAGAGCAAGAGCTTAGCAAGATTAATGTAGATGATGAAATTACAGGAAGGGTAGTAAAGATCAACCATGATAGTCTGGTTTTAAGCCTTGAAGTTGGTTTTGACGGGGTTGTACCTGCTAGCGAACTAAATCTTGAGAGAGGTCAGGACATAGAAGAAGCTTATAAGATAGATGACGAAGTTACTGGTATTATAACTAATATCAGCTATAAGGATGCTACAATTAAGATATCTGTTCTTAAGCTAGAACAGAGAAGTGATCTTAAGGAACTAATAGATGCCCTAGAAGAACGTAAGGTGATAAATGTTCATGCTTACAAGGCATTAGACAGAGGACTTTACGTTCAGTACAAGTCATACACAATGTTTATGCCAATATCTCAGATAGATACTAAGTTTGTAAAGGATACTAGTGAGTATGTTGGCAGGGATCTAGATGCTTATGTTAAGGAAGTAAATCCTAGAAAGAACAGAATAATAGTTTCTCATAGAGAGGTTGCCCAGGAAGTACTAGACGCTGAAAGAAAAGAAAGAAGAGCTAAGATAAAGGCTGAAAGAGAAGCTGAAAGAGCTAAGATAAAGGCTGAAAGAGAAGCCCTATTTGCATCACTTGTTGAAGGTGAAAAGAGAAAGGGTAAGGTTACAAATATCATGCCTTATGGTGCCTTCATAGATTTAGGTGGGGTAGAAGGACTAGCTCATATAAACAACTTATCTTGGACAAGAGTTGAATCAGTTGAGTCAGTATTAAATGTTGGTGACGAAGTTGAAGTATTTGTACAGAGTGTTGACCCAGAAACTAAGAGGATAGCCCTAGCCCTTAAGGACCCAGATCAGGATCCATGGAAGCTAATAGCTGACGAAGTTTCAGTGGGAAGTGTTGTAGAAGCTACTGTACTTAGAATAATTGAAAAGGGTGCTTTCCTACAGGTTAAGGAAGGTGTTGAAGCTTACCTACCAATAGGTGAATTGAGCGAAGGTAGAGTTAACAAGGTAGAGGACGTTGTAAATGTTGGAGACACTGTTAAGGCTGCTATAATCAAGTTCAATGCTGATAACAAGAGAATGATGCTTTCAATAAGAGAATTAACTAGAGAACCAGAAGAAGATTTATCACAGTATATGTCAGTAGGTGATGATACTATAGGTAATATCGGAGATGTATTAAAAGAAAAGCATGAAACACCTGAAGCTGAATAATTTTTAATATGAACTTTAAGTTAGTAAAGAGGGTTGCGAGTGCAACCCTCTTTTATAAGTTATTTGATTTTGCGGGTAGATAGACTGAAATTTTAGCCAGTATAGGAGCTGATTATATTATGGCTTTAGGAGGTATTGTGAAAAAATTTAAAAAAATAAATTTGAATATTAATTTAAAAGAAGTTTTAAATTTTATGCCAGATATAGATTTTAATATAAATTTGAATATTAATTTTTTTATTGTACTTGTTCTTTTCATTGTTTTTTTATTGATGATGGCCTTAAATTCATATACTCCTCTCATTATTGATGATATGGTAAGGCTATTTACCAAGGATATGATAAGGATAGAAGGAATATCTGATATAATAGCCAATGAAAAATATAAGTATGCAAGTGTTAATCCATACCAGGTTGGAAATTTTATAGCAGGCATCTTATTAATTTTGAGTGATAGCCTTGCTGATTTTGTAAACTCCATTGGGTTTTGTGTCCTTATATATATGATATCAAGTTACGGCTTTATCAGCAAAAAAGAGAGTTTAAGTGTTCAGTTACTGAATGCCGGCCTAGTTTTACTTGTATTCCTACTTATGTGGGTTTCGATTCCAAAATTTGGTAATACTTTTTTGATGATTCCAAGTATAGCCAAGTATGTATGGGTGCCCATATTATGTCTACTTGTCATAACTAACGCAAGAAAAATTGTTATAGCTAGCCAAGCTGATGGACAAATGGTGGGTATTTGTAGAATGTTATTTATGATTATTTTTTCATTTCTGGCAGGTTGGTCACAGGAAAATCTTGCCATTGGTATAATTTTTATCTTATTATACTATATATTTAGGTCATTCGAGGGTGAAAGAAAGAACATGCTGGTATTAATTTTATCCATGCTAAGTATGCTGACGGGGTTTGTCGTTATGATGTCATCACCATCTAGAAGGGGGGCTGGAGGACAAAGTCATGTTATGGGAGACCTTTATGCGGGAGCTTCTAAACTATCAGCCTTTAATAATGACTTCTTAAACCTAGTACTTTTATTTATGATAGCGGCCATAATACTCCTTGTGGTTTCAAGACTGATAAATGTGGAAAAAAATTGGGAGTCGGAAATATACCTTCTTTCAGGCATAATATCCTTCTTATTTGTATCACTCTTGCCTATAGGAGATAAAAATCCTGTATTTATGCCAGTCATATTTTTTATAATCTCTGGCCTAATTAGCTTTACAGAGATAGGAGAGAACAATCTGATCTTCTCTTCGGCTTGTTTAGGTTTCATTTTACTTATATATGTTGTTTTATTTATACCTAGCCTTCCGGGCGCTCTTACAGCGAATAAGGATTACTTGTCTAGGTATAGTGCTAGAGAGATTATAATAATAGACAACAGGACAAATGGACACTTTGAAAATATTGAAATTCCATCTATAGGAGCTAAGAACACCTATATGGCGGCCTATGGTAGCCCAGATGGAAGTAATGATCCCAAGTACTGGGTTAACCAGTATATCTCCAAGTACTATGGCGTTGGTAGTGTCTTAGTAAGATAGTAGGAAAGTTGCATAGATTTTATAATAAGAGTATTAGGAGGAGTGGTTTAATGTCTAAAAAAAATGTTAAGACAAACGCAATGAGAATACTTGATTTGGAAAAAATTAATCATAATGAACTGTCTTATCCAGTTACTAAGGACCATGTGGATGGCATTACTGTGGCCAAGTCCCTGGGTAAGGATCTTAAGACAGTTTATAAGACCCTAGTAACTCAGGCGAGATCAAGGGTCTACTATGTATTTGTTATACCAGTAGCAGAAAATCTTAGCCTAAAAAAGGCTGCGAGGGCCTGTGGTGAAAAAAATCTTGAAATGATACATGTTAGGGATATAAACAAGGTTACAGGCTATATTAGAGGAGGTTGCTCACCAATTGGTATGAAAAAGACTTATCCAACCTATATAGACCAGTCAGCCAAGAGCATTGAAACGATAACAGTAAGTGCAGGCAAGGTTGGATATCAGGTAGAGCTAAGCCCTGATGACTTAATAAACTTAATTAAAGGCCAGTATGCTGATCTTATAGCAGACTAGCCTGTATATATGAAATTAATGAGGTGTAGAATTGATAAAAATAGGTGAAGTAAATAAGTTGAAGGTTTTGAGGAAAAAGGACTACGGTTACTTTTTAGATGGACAAACCAAGGATACTAGTGATGATATACTCTTACCAAAACAGAATATTATTGATGAAAATAGGATTAGCTTAAACCAAGATGTAGAAGTATTTGTATATAAGGACTCACAGAATAGGTTAGTGGCAACTCGAAAAGAACCCAAGGCCATGGCGGGTCAGGTAGCAATACTTGAGGTATGTGATAACTCTGAAATAGGTAGCTTTATAGATATTGGACTTGAAAGGGATGTATTAGTTCCATTTAGAGAAAGAAAGTACAAGCTATTTGAAGAAGAAAAATATCCATTCTATATATATGTAGATAAGTCTGGTAGGCTTGCGGCAACAACAGATATTGGACCATACCTAAGCTTAGAGGCGAACCTGAAGAAGGGGGATGTATGTAGCGGATATGTATTTGGCTTCCAGTCAAATGGTACAGCCCTTGTATGTATAGAGCCTAACTATTATGGTCTCATCTTAAAGGATGAATATTACACAAGCCTTAGAGAGGGCGATCGACTAGAGGGTCTAAGGGTAGTAAAGACCTATGAAGATGGGAAACTAGGTCTATCAACAAGAGCCGAAAAAGGGGAAGAACTAGACAAGCTGGCTAAAAATATCATTAGCTATATGGAGGGGAATGATGGCTTTATGAGGTTTAACGATAAGTCAGACCCCGAAGAGCTTAGACTTGTATTCTCAACTAGCAAAAAGAATTTTAAGAGAAGTTTAGGTACACTGATGAAGGCTGGCCTAGTTAGACAGGATGAAAAGGGAACTTGGTTGCTATGAAACCATGCTTGGAGTCCTTCATAAGTAATATATGTGTATATTCATAGGAAATCTATATGAAATTATATACAGATGAAGAAGCCTTCCCCTAAATATTAGAGGAAGGCTTCCAATATTACTTTATAAATTTTATAACTCATAACTTGATATAGTCAAATTTGTCTAGAACCATAGCCTAAATATCTAGGCTAAAGCTAAGTGGTAAGAGGTGGATGATATCTGTAACAAGGACCTCTCTACCATTTGTAAGTATTATAGGGCATGTTGGTTCTAAGAGTTCAGATAAGACCTGTCTACAGGCACCACACGGAGTGGTTAATTTATCGTCTTCTGACACGATGGCAATAGCCCTTATATCCTTTTTTCTAAAACCATGTGAGAAGGCAGAAAAAATGGCATTTCTTTCTGCACAATTAGTCAGTCCCAATGATGAGTTCTCAATATTTGTACCGATAAAGTATTGGTCTGTCTTTGTCACTACACAGGCACCTACCCTGAAATTAGAGTAGGGTGAGTATGAGTTTTTTAAGGCCTTGAAGGCCATATCTACCAAGGATTGGTCCCTCTTATCTATCTTGTCTAGCCATTCTGAGTTAAAGTACTTTTTGTTTGGGTCATATCTACCATTAGTATTCATAATTATTTCACCACCTATATATTAATAATATTTATATACTTCCGTCATTTTCTATATCTCTACATTGTACATTTTTGATTGAATCTGTAATTTGATAATTGACAGCCTCTACCATAAATTGTATTACATCCAGGGTATGAAGAACATAGTCATAGTCGATTGGTCTTATATCATGACTATTTGGCTGGAAGTCAAGCTCATGGGCTATTATATTTCTTCTATCTGCAAGGTCATCAACAAATTTTTTTAGTGCGGTAATGCTAGTTAGGTCCTTGAACCTCATCATCACCCTAGGATGGACAGCCTTCCATATATTGAAGTTAATTACATAGCCTAGGTTTCTATCTATTGCGTATGACTTTTGCATGGTAAAGCTTGACGTTACTTCGTATATGGTGTCACTCAAGATTTTCTCCTTTTCTTGTGGGTCGAATTCAATCTTGTCAAACTTGTTCAAAAGAGAAATCGGAACCATAAAGCTATCAAAGGACTTGCCAGCAGGGGCCTTATCCTTAAATATTTGAAGTAGCATAGTTTTTACTATATCATGCATATATTTGTCCATAGAGCCACAAATTAGAATAATACAATATCTAAGTATGTTTTCGTCCTTCTTATTTTCCAACATAAGGTTTCTGATTTTTCTTGTGTTAGAATGGAAAACGTCTATAGGTATATTTATACTGGGATCAAGCAGGTCTAATCCAGTAGCCCTTGGCTTTATAGTAGGTTTTGGTCTTTTGAAAGAGTCTTTGTATTTATTATTCATGTAACTCCCTCCTAAAGTAATTTAATCCTCCATATTTTCCTGCAAGATAGGCATTTCTAAAGTTTTCACTCTTGGAAACATCCATTATATCTGCCAATGAGTAGATAGTAGTCTCATTGAAGTCCATGTCCGTGATATAAACCTGGTCACGCCTTAAGCTCTTCATTTCAAGAAGGTCTGTTGTATGCGTAGTTGTAATCAGTTGACCTGACTTGTTTTCTACTGGGTTTTGGAAGAGCCCAATAATGTATTGAGAAACCAGTGGGTGTATATAAGATGTCATTTCATCTATAACTAATGTCTTACCATTATATAGGGCGTCATAGATATAGGCATATAAGGCATAAATCTTGATAGTGCCCTCTGATTCCTCAAAAAGGTTAAAGATTACATCCTTTGAATTACCTTCTATATCAAGTCCCCTTTTGAATGTATTGAGGGTCATAGCTTCAGAATCACCATCATCTCTACCAGTTGAGTTTTGTCTAATACGATTATAAAGGCTAGACTCACGAAGCTCATTTTTTATGGTTTCGTCAATATCAGAATCCTGAAGAGCCTGACTAAGGCTTTGTGTCTGAATAGAACTGATATTTGAATAGCTAATATCAGACAGCATTCTTAGGAGTTTGGCATGGAAAATATCACCCTTTTCAAGCAGGTAGCGGGTAGTTTTTTGTATATTCTCCCTTGAGTCGAAGTTGTTCTTAATGATAATTAGGTCATTTTCAACCCAATTTACAAAGCTTTCAACCCTTTCATCAAAAATACTAACACTACCGACTAAGGGTCTCTTAGATATATTTGGTCCCATAATTTTTGCTATTACATCCTTGTCAATATTAAAATCCAAGGAAAATTCATTATGGGTCCTATTTATTAGGAGTGTATAGTTTTCCTCTGAATCAAAGGAGGATAGTCTTTCGCATATTATTGAGCTTTTATCATACTCGACCTGGTAGTCAAAAATATAATTATTGACAAGAGCCCTCAGTTGGTAGGATGTAGGCTTATCCCTATAGGTATCCGATAGCTTAAAAGGCTTATACTGGAAGATATCTATACCTAGCTTTTCTGGATTTGATATCTTTGAAAAAACAATCTGATTTTTAGCCATATCGAGAGCCTTTAAAAAGTTTGATTTACCTGAGGCATTGAATCCGTATATGGTGATTGCAGGTAGTAGGTTAAGATAGCCATTAGCCCTATGTATTTTAATTTTACTTCCTTCTTCGTCATCGGATTCTACAAGTGAAAAATTCAACCTATTCTTTATAGAAAGGTAGTTTTCTATACTAAAATCAATTAACATATGCAATCCCTCCTTAGCTTATATATACTATTATACTACATGGAGAGACTAGTTGGTTATTTATAACAAAAAAAGTAGAGGTTGTTGATCAACCTCTACTTTTTTTGTGAGAAATACCTAATAAGAAATGTAATTCTTTTAAGTAACTATATTATACAATAAGTTATGAAAAATGTCTAATAGTTTTTGTGAAAATCTAATTTTAATGGTATAATATAGGAGTCGAAGTAGGTAAATTTGCCGAAAATGGGCAAATAAGGCCTATACAAGGAGATAATTTAGGGATAAATTGACCCTATTAGATATAAAAATTGTAATAAAAGGAGTAAATAATGTCGGTTTTAGATTCGTTTTTGAGCAAAAAAGATAATGCGGAAATAAAAAAAATAAATAAAATTGTAGATAAGATAGAAGCAATTGAAGAGGAAATATCTTCACTTTCGGATGAAGACCTTAGAAATAAGACTCAGTTATTTAAAGATAGGCTAGACCAGGGAGAGTCAATTGACGATATACTAGTAGAAGCTTTTGCTGTTGTAAGAGAAGCCTGTAAGAGAGTTTTAGGGATGAGGCAGTATAGGGTCCAGCTGATAGGTGGCATAGTTCTACATCAAGGAAAAATAGCAGAAATGAAGACTGGTGAAGGTAAGACCCTAGTTGCAGTAGCTCCTTGCTATCTTAATGCCCTATTAGGCAAGGGTGTTCATGTAATTACTGTAAATGACTACTTGGCTGAGCGTGATGCAGATACTGTAAGGCCAGTATTTGAATTTTTAGGAATGACAGTGGGTACTATTATTACTGGTCAGGACCCGAATACTAGAAGGCTTCAATATAATTGTGATGTATCCTATGGTACAAACTCAGAATTTGGTTTTGACTACTTGAGAGACAATATGGTTAAAAATTTCAATGATAAGGTTCAGGATAAACTTTACTATTGTATAATTGACGAGGTTGACTCTATTCTTATAGATGAGGCAAGAACTCCTCTGATTATATCAGGAGAGGGTGAAGCCATAAGTGACCTATATATACTTGCTGATGACTTTATAAAAACTATAGAAGAGGAAGACTATGATCTTGATGAAAAAGAGCATACTGTTTCCTTAACTGAATCAGGCTTTAGGAAGGCTGAAAACTTCTTTAAAATAAGGACTATTACAAACTTGAACAATATGGCTATATACCACCATATCAACCAGGCCCTTACAGCCCACAAGTTGATGAATATTGATGATGACTACGTAGTAAAGGATGGAGAGGTCTTTATAGTAGATGAGTTTACCGGTAGAATAATGGATGGTAGAAGGTTCTCTGATGGACTTCACCAGGCTATAGAGGCCAAAGAAAGGGTTGAAATAAAGTCTGATAACAAGACTATGGCGACAGTTACCTACCAGAACTTCTTTAGGATGTATGAAAAGCTATCTGGTATGACAGGAACAGCCAAGACTGAAGAAAATGAATTTGAACAAACCTACAATATGAATGTAGTGCAGATACCTACTAATAAGCCAGTAATAAGAGCTGACTTAAATGATAAGGTATATGCAACGGAAAAAGAAAAATTTAATGCTGTTGTAGAAGAGATAATAAAGGTTCATAGTACAGGTCAGCCGATGCTGATTGGTACTGCGACTGTCGAAAAATCAGAAATATTATCAGACCTTTTGACAAAGAGGGGCTTGAAGCATGAAATACTAAATGCAAAGAATAACAAGATGGAAGCTGAAATAGTTGCCAAGGCTGGTATGATAGGTAATATTACAATAGCTACTAACATGGCTGGTAGGGGTACCGATATAAAGTTAGGTAACGGAGACAAGGAAATAGAAGAACAGGTTAAGAAATTAGGGGGTCTATACGTTTTAGGAACTGAGAGACATGAATCTCGTAGAATAGACAACCAGCTAAGAGGACGTTCGGGTAGACAGGGTGACCCAGGTGTTTCTAGGTTCTATGTGAGTATAGAGGATGAAATTATCAAGCTATATGGAGGGTCTGCCATCAAGAAGCTAAGCAAGAAGCTAAAGCCGGACGAGCATGGTGCCCTATCTAGTAGAGCCCTTACTAGAGCAATAGAAAATGCCCAGAAGGGGATAGAGGGTAAGAATTTTGAGCAGAGAAAAGACGTATTAAAGTACGATAACGTAATAGACAAGCAGAGAAAGGTCATCTATGGAGAAAGAGATAATGTACTTAAGGGTGTAGACCTTAGAGAAACTATCATGCAGATGGCTAAGGATACTGTAATTGAAAGTGTTGAAAAGTATATTGACGTTAAGCCAAGGAATTATTTCAAGTATTTCAAGAGTCTTTATTCTGCTTTTATGCCAGATGGAACCTTGTTGATGCCTGACATAGCCAACATGACTAGGGATGAGGTAATTGACAATACTATGGAAATCGTAAAAAGGGTATATGAATTAAAGATGATGATGGTTCCTGACTATGAGCTGGCTCAACAGGAAAAAGACATACTACTGGAGGTAGTAGATACTTACTGGGTTGACCACATAGACCTGATGGACCAGATGAGACAGAGTGTAGGCCTAGTCTCTGTAGCCCAGAAGGACCCCGTTAAGGAGTATACAATCGAAGGCTACAAGATGTTTGAATCCTTGAATAGAAAGATTAGGAGAGAAACATTGAAATTTGTATTTACCTTTGACGAAGAAGATGAATAAATGAAGGTGATAAAATAATGTATGTAAATGATGTGGAAGAATTTACTTTGAAAACTTATATACGTAAGTACTTAAAAATTATTAAAACTTTATATTTTGATAAAAAAGCAAAGGACCAGGAGTATGCCTATATGAGGATAGGTGCCATAGATGTGCTAAGGGGAATATTTGTAGTAGCAGCCCTATTTATAATTAACCAGGGTATGGAATCTGCAGTCTCAAGCAATCTGGCTATTTCTACTTGGCATGGCATGACCTTTGCAGACCTTGTACTTCCCTATTTTGTGCTGATAATGGGCATGTCCATACCATTTTTTGTAAAGAAAAACTATGCTGATGGGGACTTGATTATAGACATAGTGAAGAGGTTTTTTATCAGGTTTGCAATAATATTTATAGTAGGTCTTCTATATAGTGTGATTTTTATGGAGGGAAGAGCTAGTGTAAGGTTGACTGGGCCATACCAGCTATTGGCCATAGATTATTTATTGGTGGCACTGGCCTATATAGGGCTTTTAAACATTAAGATTAAAAACAATGCCCTTACCTATGTTTTCTTGATTATGGCAATCATAGTGTCCTGCATAATGACCCTAATAGCCTTTATAAATGGATATTCTATAGATAAGAGTGCTTTTATTGGAATTGATAGGTCCATTTTAGGTGGTTTTATGAGCAAGTCTACTGCAGATCCAGAGGGCTTGATGGCAATATTAGCTGCCAGTCCTCTAGGTATGATAGGCCTGTCTATAGCCTGTATTTTCAATAAGAAGCCTATAAAGAACAAGAGGTATAAAAAGTACTATAGACCAGCCATGGTAAGAACATATGGTTTTTCAAGGTCCAATTTATGGATAGATATAAAAAGCTGGTTGAATCCAAAGTCTATAGGGTCAATTCTAAGTAACTACTATAGGATAAATGATGAATTGAAAAAATTGGTCAACTTGGCACTCTTATCCATATTGATGCTAATACTATCGCATATAAGTCAGGTATTTATACCTTTGAATAGAAATGTTTTTAGTCTTACCTTTGTATTGAGGATGGCTGAGTATGCATACTTCCTTAGTATGTTGGCGTATCTTTTATGTGATATTATGAAACTAAGTTTTGGGACTAGCTTATTAAAGAGAGTTGGTTTGAATGCAGTGCCTATTATTCTCTTGGATACGGCAATACATGAGTTGATAAAATTTATACACATCAAGTCTATTTATACAGGAACTTGGTTACCATTTAATAATTGGTTTACTACTGACTTCATACTACCAATAACCGGTACTGACTATGCATCTGCATGTTATTCTGTGTTTATTACAGTAATTTGGGTACTACTTTTTAATCTGTTGGAAAAGTATAAGTTAAAGATAAATATATGATAGTGGGGGGCTTATGTTAGAAAAATTTAATACGGAAATTATGAAGGAAAGAGCCAGAAAAGCTTTGATTTTACTAGTTTCCCTAGTATTGATCTTGGCCTTGTTTAGGTTGCTTCACTACCATCAGAGTCAGAGAAGGATTATAAGTGAATATAAGAATACAAATATAAGGGAAAGATTAATAACCAACAATAAGGTTGCACAAATGAAAAAACCATATAAAATAAACAATGGCATAGTTTATGTTCCCTTGATAGAACTGTGTAATAATTTTGGGACGAAGATAGAATATAAGTTCCTTCCCTTTGGAGAAGTAGAGGTTAAATATAAAAAATACACCTACTATATGAAGAGGGGTTCTAATGAAGTTAGGTTTGCGAAAAACAAGGATGTCTTAAAGATGGATGGAGTAATGGAGTATATGGAAGATACTATATATGTTCCCCTAGACTTTATATATAAGGTCTTGGATGTCAATGTAGTCCAATCGAGCGATAGGACTGTATACATGGATAACTATCCCAAGAAGTTTAACTATTCTTGGGTAAGTGAAAATAGGTATATTGCCCATGCAATGGGTGGTGTAGATGGTAATTCATATACAAATTCAAGACAGGCTATGATTTCGAGTTACAACAGAGGCTTAAGGGTTTTTGAGGCTGATATGTCTATGTCATCTGACAATGAACTGATACTATTACATTCCTATGATAGGCAGGGCTTGTCAGAGCTTGCACTACCTCTTTCTTGGGCTAATGCAAAGCCTACTAAAAAGGAGTTCTTGAATGAAAAAATCTTAGGCAAATACGATACACTAGCCTTGGATAATGTTGTTGAGTACATGAAGGACCATAAGGATATGTACCTTGTGGTTGATCTTAAAACAAATGATATAAAGAGCGTTGAGCAGGCTTATAAGAAACTTGTAGATACCTTTAAAAAGGTGGATGCTACATCTTTAAATAGGGTAATACCACAAATATACTATGAAGAGATGTATAAGCCGGTAATGAATATATATGACTTTAAGTCAATGATATTTACAACTTATAGGCTAGAGGAGCTAGAGGTAAATAGGATTGTCGACTTCTCATATGAACACGGTATAAAAATAGTTGCGGCTAATAAGTTCAAATTCTCAGATGATCTTACTAAAAAGCTTGTAGATAGGGATATAAGTCTATACATGTACACCTACAATGATCAAAATAAGGTTAACTCCCTAAGAAATAGTTATGTAAGTGGTTTCTATACAGACTTCCTGCCAAAGGATGTAATAAATAGGGACGCAGATGGTAAGGTTGTTGTAAAAAAGTAATTCAAGTAATAGATATCTAGTCCATATTTTTAGGTGTGATTAATAATTAAAATATATTGTAAAATATTGTAAAGACCGGATATTTACCTGGTGATAAAGCTTACCAGATAATAATATATTCGGTCTTTTTCATAAAACAGGTTACAAACTGTAACTTTTATGTTATAATGAAGAAGTATTGATTTGCTTATAGACTAAAGTAATATAAATAGTTTTTTTGGGAGGTATTAGATGAAAGTTTTTATGAAAAAATTTATGGCAATGACACTAGCTATGACCTTGCTAACCGGATTTGCGCCATATAGTTTTGCTGATGAAATAAATGCCAGTGAGACTGGTTCTAAAATAGAAGCTGTCGGTTCTAATGATGGATCAGAAGAAAAGACTGGAGTTATGGAAATTAAGCTCGGTATGGCCAAGTTCGACCAAGATGGCAATGTGAGCCAATATGTCGATGATGAGGAAGGTGAAATGTCCTATGAGACAAGACTTGACTCAAGTTATGCAAAAACAAACACTAATATATCATATTTATATGGAAGTGATAGGTATGAAACATCTGTACAGGTCAGTAAGGCCTCTTACCCTAATGGAGCAGATGCAGTAGTTTTGGTAAATTCGTCAAATGCTATATATGGTTTAATTGCAACGCCATTTGCTAGCTTAAATAAGGCACCTATACTATTGACATCAGCTAAGTCAATAAAGCCATCAGTTTTGGATGAAATTATAAGGCTAAATCCTAAAAAGGTATATATGATTGGTGATACTAGTCATATTTCAAAGGGTATATCAAATGCCATAAAGGCCAATACTGGTGCTGAAATGGCGAGAATATTTGGTACATACCCGAGTGACCTTTCCGCTGCAGTAGCTGAAAAGATAAATGCCAGTCGTAGAGTTAATACAGCATATGTAGTGAGTACTGAATATGGTGTAGCAGATGCCCTATCAATATCCTCTAGGGCGGGAAGCACTATGGCTCCTGTTTTAGTAGCTAGTAAGAACTACGTTGGTAATGAGGTTTACAATTACCTAAAGAGCTCTGCTAGCAATGTCTACTATATAGGAGGTCAGAATTCTATATCAAACAGTCTAATTAATAAGATCAGCGCAGTAGTAAGAAACGGTGGTCAGGCAAATAGAATATACGGTAGTGACAGGTACCAGACAAATGTAAATGTAATAAATAGGTTCTATAAAAGTAGTGATATAAATAGCCTAATAGTTACAAAGGCGGAAAATAGTGGCCTGATAGATACTGTAAGTGCAGGTCCATTTGCAACGCTAAAGTCTTGTCCAATCTTGATAACACACAGGAACAAGTTGGTAGCTGCTTCTCAGAAGTTCTTAAATAGTGTGCAGGGTGACACAATATACCAGATTGGTGGAGGCATAAGCTCCAGTGTAACTAGTCTTATTAAGTCTAATTTCCAGTCTGCAGCAATAAGCACTCAAACTCAGACCAAGCCACAGACTCAGCCACAGACACCGTCTAAGCCTCAGTCCCAAACTCAGACAAGTACTAGTGACACAAATATAAGTAGTAAGGGTATCAGGGGTAAGACTATTGTAATCGACCCGGGTCATGGTGGTAGTGATTCAGGTGCAGTTGGTTTAAATGGTTACAAAGAAAAGGATTGGACCCTAAAGACTGCCCTAGCATGTGCAGATTACCTTACAAAGGCGGGGGCTAATGTAATTATGACGAGAAAGAACGATACATATCCAACCCTTCAGGACAGGGCTGATATTTCAAATAACAGTAAGGCTGTATTCTTCTGTAGTATCCACTACAACAAGGGTGGGGCTGTTGTAAATGCTGATACGGGTGAATTAAGCGGTACAGGAGTCGAAGTTTACGCAGGAGAGGGTAGCCTGTCCCAGAATACTGCTAGCAAGGTTTTAAATAGTATATTGGCCAAATTTGACATGAGAAACAGGGGGGTAAAAGACGGTACCCACCTATATGTAATTGCAAATACAGAGGCGCCAGCTATTTTGGTTGAGGGAGGCTTTATGTCTAATTCGTACGATGTAAATAAACTGAAGTCCGACCAGTCCCTAAGAGATATGGGAATCCAGATAGCCAAGGGTATAGTCGCTGGCTTTAATTAGTTATTTTAAGAAGGATATATAGTGAACTAATAAAAGTTCTCTATATATCCTTTTTTTTCTTTACAAGCTTTGCACAAATTTTTAATATATAGTATAATAATGTAGTGAGTGAGAGTATGTTTATTTCAAAGAAATAAGAGCGGGAGAATTAAGTATGAAAAAGATTATAAAGTATACGGTATTTATACTTATATTTTTAGTTATATATATTGGTGGTGGAAAGCTACTTGACAAATTATACTTCGATAAGTTTGATATTGTCGACTATACAGGGGATACCAGGTATGATACAGTAAATACAGTGGTGGACAAACGCTTTAAAAAGGCAGATACTGCTATAGTAGTAAATACAGAGATGATTGACCAGATAGTATCGGTAGCACCATACGCCTACAATAACAAGTATCCAGTCTTCTATATAGAAAGCTACACTATTAAGAAGCCTGTATATGATCAGATGAAAAAGTTGGGTGTAAAAAAGGTTGTGCTAATAGGTGGAATAAATAGCTTGAACAAGAGGGTTGAAAGATCCTTTAAGAGGAATGGTTACAAGGTAGATAGGCTTATTGAAAGCAATATTACAGACCTTTCTCTAAGGTTTGCTAGCATGATGGCCGACAAGAAAAAAGTTGATGCTCTTGCTCTTGTTAGTAGTGATGTATTTGATCTACCGAATGCTATATCATTCTCACCATATGCTCAGAAAAACAATATACCGGTTATAGTAATATCTGGTGGGGATGATGACGCAGCCAAGATAAAGTCATATATTGATAAGTATGGAGTTAAAAAGGCCTATATAGTTACAAATAATAATACTATAAACAGAAATTTTGACAAGATGTTTGGCAGCCTAGTTAAAATTAGTGGCAAGGATAGGTATGAAGTAAACAGAAATATAATGGATATCCTATATAAGAAGGGGGATAAGCTTTATGTTTCTAAAGGTGGAGAAGTTCTACACAAGAGGTCAATTGCCTCTGGGCAGCTGATTAATGCAATGGCAATAGCTCCACTAGCAGCGGATAACAATTCACCCCTACTTTTAATAGAAAATAATTACCTCGCAACAGCAGATGAAAAGCTGGTCAAGGAGAGGAAGTATAGAGAGTTGAACCAGGTTGGTTTTAAAATCGAAAGAAGAAACTTCTTTAATATAGAAAGATTCAAGTTGACTACTACAATACTTTTAGTTTTACTGGCATTATTCATGACGGTAAGGGTTTTTCTTACAAAGAAGTCATTTGGTCTTGATTTGTAAGAATATAAAGTTTTGGAATAATTTAGGGCAGTATGTGCAGTGATTTGGCGTACTTGACTGCTGAAGGGAGGATAATGATGTCTCTAAACAGGTATAGTGGAGATGACGTAAAACTAAAAGAGTATATTGATACCATAGATTATAGTATAGTAAAGGGTGGTAAGTGCCTTGAGCTATGTCAAAGAATCGTTGATATAGTACTGAGCCTCTTAGCTATGATAGTTGGTATACCAGTAATATTGGTTGCAGGCATTTTTATAAAAATAGAGGATAATGGACCCATCCTATACAAGCAGGAAAGGCTGGGTAAGTACGGTAAGGAATTCTATGTTTATAAGCTAAGGTCTATGAGGACTGATGCAGAAAAATATGGTGCCCAGTGGGCAGAAAAGGATGATCCAAGAGTTACAAAAGTTGGTAAGTTTATAAGAAAAACTAGGATTGATGAGATACCACAGCTCTTCAATATTTTCAAGGGGGATATGGGTATTATAGGTCCTAGGCCAGAAAGACCTGGATTTACAAAGGAATTTGAGGAAAAGTATGGGCACTTTGTCTATAGGCTTGCAATAAAGCCTGGACTAACAGGATGGGCCCAGGTGAATGGTGGCTATGAAATAGACCCAGGTGAGAAGCTTAAGTATGATATCTATTACATAAAAAATAGGAGTCTACTTTTGGATATAAAGATAGTATTTATGACTGTTAAGGTTATTTTTACAGGTGACGGAGCAAGATAGAAGGGGATTTAAAATGAACGAGATGGAAAAAGTATATACTAACAAGTTGGTTTCGGTCATTATGCCTGTATATAATGCCGAGAGATACTTGGAAGAAACCTTGGATAGTGTCTTAAACCAGACCTATGACGATATAGAGATTATATGTGTGGATGATATGTCTAGTGATGGATCTAGGGCTATTCTTGAAAAATACAAGAAAAAAAGTGATAAGGTGAAGGCTATTTACTTGACGGAGAATGCTGGTGTTGCAAATGCAAGAAATGTAGCTATCGAAAATGCTGAGGGTAGGTTTATTGCTTTTTTAGATAGTGATGATGTTTGGTTGCCGGAAAAAATAAGTCGTCAGATAGACTTTATGTTGGAAAACCAGTATGAGTTTACCTTTACTAGCTACAGGTTTATGGATGCAGATAGCAAGCTGATGAATACAGTAGTAAAGGCTAAGAAGGAATTAGATTACAATAAGCTACTAAAGCATAATGCTATAGCCTGCTTGACTGTGGTAATTGATAGAAACTATATAAAGGAAATTGTCATGCCAAAAACTAGGCATGAGGACTATGCTGCCTGGTTGAGGATACTTAAGAGGGGCCATAAGGCCCACGGCTTAAACGACCTCCTTGCTCTTTATAGGACAAGGCAGAATTCACTTTCTGGCAATAAATTAAAAGCGGCTACTTGGACTTGGAATATACTAAGAAATGAAGAAAAGCTGGGACTTTTCAAATCCTTGTACTGTTTTACAAACTATGCCTTTGTCAATGTATTTAAGCATTTTTTGTCTAAATAGGTGGCTCTTTTGAAGTATGAAGAAGGGAAGTATAATATGAAATTCAGTTTATTGTTGGGTACATATGGTTCTAGGTTAAAGGAACTAGATGTACTATTTGATAGTTTAGATAGACAGACATATAAAAATTTTGAAGTTATAGTGGGATCACAGACCAACTTCGAAGAGATAGATGAAATACTTAAAAAGCATAGCTTTGAATACAAGCATATAGATGCAGGTGGAGTAGGTTGCTCAGTAAGTAGGAATGCAACTATGGATTACTGTACAGGTGATGTATACACCTTCACTGATGATGATTGCTGGTATGCAGATAATACTCTAGAGATAGTAAAGGAGCATTTTGAAAAATATGATCCAGATATAGCAATTTTTCAGCATTTTGACCCAATAGTTAAGAAGTCTACGGCAGACTATCCAAAGGAACCTATAATGGGGATATCTAGGAGGCAGACCTTAAAGCAGCTTACACTGGATATGTGGTTTAACGCCCACCAACTAGACCCTATGACTCATAGGTTCGATGAGAGGTTTGGTATTGGAAAAAAGTATAACTCTGGAGAGGAAAATATATTTATAATGGATGCCTATAATGAGGGGAAGAGAAAGATGTACTACTTCCCCGTGATTGTGGCCTACCATCCTTACAAGAGGGTTAACTACACTGATCCAACATCAATTATAGGCAAGGGACCACTTTTCAAAAGGTTATTTGGTGGATTTACGGGCTTTGTGCTTTTTATAGCCTTCGGTTTAAAGAAAAGAAAGCTTATCAAGGATAGTAACGATGGAAAGTTCTGGGGACTTTTTATGTCAGCTATTAAAGAGCAACTTAAATTTAAAGTCTAGGGTGGTATTATGAGTATAGTTGAAAAGATTATTAGGCTAAGCAAAAATTCTTTGGAAATGCTAGCCTACAATAGTAAGGCCGATAAGTATAGGCAGGATGAAAAATACAAGAATATGTGGCTGATATCTGAAAGAGGGGTTGAAGCCAAGGATAATGGATATGTATTTTTTAAGTATTTGAGGGAAAATCATCCTGAAATAAATGCCTGGTATGTGATAGATTCTTCCCATAAGAAGGACTATGATAGGGTAAAGGACCTTGGAAATATAATAGAATTTGGTAGCGAGGACCATAAGATAGCCTTTCTACTATGTGAATATGCAATTTCTTCACATCTAGGCTTTTTAGAGCCGTGGAGCTATAAACTATACAAGCTCCTGTTAGATAGGAAGAACAAAAAGAAGTTTGTATTGCTACAGCATGGTGTAATACTTAGTGACCTTAGTATGTATTACAATGCCTCTACTAAGATAGACCTATTTATAACTACCACAAAGCGTGAGTATGAGTCTATATGTGGGCCTAATTATGGCTTTGCTGAGGGTGTGGTTGTAAGGACAGGTATTGCTAGATATGATAGATTAAATGACTTTAAGACGAAAAAGCAGATCCTCTTGATGCCTACGTGGAGACAGACCATAATCACTCCTTCATACAAGAATCAAGACAAGCTGGATATGACTAGCTTTTTGGCTTCTGATTATTTTAAGTCACTTAATTCTTTGATAAATAACAAGAAAATTTTAGACCTATTAGAAAAGTATGATAGGGAATTAATTTTCTATCCTCATTTTGAAATGCAACCCTACAAGGGGGCTTTTGATATAGGAAATAAGAGGGTAATTATGGCTGACAAGGACGACTATGATGTTCAGACCCTTTTAAAGGAGTCAGAACTATTGATAACAGATTTTTCATCTGTAGCCTTTGACTTTGCATATATGAAAAAACCTCTTATATACTATCAAAAGGTCAAGGATGACAAGTATGCACCAGGTTATTTCAGCTATGAGGATGATGGATTTGGCAAGGTTATAATTGATGAAGAAGACCTTGTTAAGAAGCTAAGTGAATACTTTGATAATGAATTTAAGATGGAAGATATATATGCCCAAAGGGTCGAAGAATTTTTTGACCTAAGGGATGGAAAAAATTGTGATAGAATTTTCAAGGCTATACTAAATTTAAGGAAATAGTTAATACTAAGGGAGTAGTTTGATGTTTAAGAATAAATGGAGAAATTTATTTGGTATCATTATAGTCTTTATGGCCGTTTTCAAGTTTTACGGGGACTTTTTCGATATGAACTCCTTTTCTAGGTACATAATGGTGCTTAGTCTGGGTCTATCGACTATTATGATAGCAAGTGATATAAGAAAATTTAATATAACGCATTTATTGGTCCTATTATTGGCTAGTGTACAGTTTGTAATGTCAAGAAACATCACTATGGCCTATGTTTATTACCTTTGCCTAGGTCTTTATACTTGTGATTTTAGACTTCTGGTAAAGTGGTTTATGGTCTTTAATGCCATATTCTTTTCTATTTACTTGGTTAGTAACCTACTTGGTATACACCCTACTGAGTATCTGGAAGGAAGAAATGACTTTGGATTTGGAAATCCAAACTCATCATTTATATGCATGTTTTTAATATGGTCTTCTTACTTTTATTATGTGTTTTATAGTAAAAAGAAGATTGATTTCATAGCCTTATTTTTAATGGCGTTTTTGATGTATTCCCAGACTATAACAAGGACGGGTCTCCTGACAGCTATTGTTACGGCAATTGCCTTCTTGATACTGAGAAGTATCGATGTTAGGAAGAAGTGGAATGCTATACTAATAGGTCTATTTCCAGCATTTATGTCTATACTGAGTATATTAATTGCCTTGTTTGGAAGCGGAAATTACTACTTGAATAGGGTATTATCGCACAGACCCCTTTATTGGCATTCATACATTACCCACCCTACAAGTGGGATTAACATATTTGGTTACACACCAAATATTAGGGACATCCTCTTTTCACAGAGAATGCCCCTAGACAGTGGTTACATTTGGACCCTGTATAGCATGGGGCTTATTGTATTTATTGTAATAATAGGCTTTATTTGCCTCGCAATGTACAGCCTATGCAAGGAAGACCAGAAGGACAAGCTACTTTTACTTGTGAGTATTTTGACTTACTGTTTTGCAGAAAGTATTTTGGTTGATATTGCTAGCAACATAAGTATAATATTGTTAGTTTATGGAATATCCAAATTTGATATAAAAAGTATAAGTTTAAATAAAATGAAATTACAGAGACCTAAAAAGTTTAGGAAGAAAATTGGTTAGGAGATATATATCATGAAGGAAGGTTTGGTATCGATAATAATACCCGTATATAATGCAGAGGACTTTCTGACAGAAACAATAGAATCTGTGCAGGCACAGACCTATGAATATTGGGAGTTGTTATTGGTGGACGATTGTTCAAGTGATTCTTCCGGGCAAATTATAGAAAAAAAGGCTAAGGAAGATGATAGAATTAAATATATAAAGCTAGAAAAAAATTCTGGAGCAGCCGTTACTAGGAATATTGGACTTTCAGAGGCGAGCGGTAGATATGTTGCCTTTTTAGACAGTGATGATATCTGGAAACCAGAAAAGCTGGAGAGACAGATGGATTTTTTAGCTGAAAAGAAGGTCGCTTTTTGTTTTACATCCTATAGGTACACTAACACGGATGGTAGCCCAACCCCTAAAGTTGCAAGGGCTCCAGAAAAAATTGACTACAATGGTCTTTTGAAGAATACTATTATAGGTTGTTCCACTGTACTAATTGATAGGGGCTTGATGGGAGACTTTAGGATGGTAAATGTTAGGCGAGGTCAGGATACAGCTACATGGCTGAATTTACTAAAGAGGGTTGACTATGCCTATGGTATATATGAGGATCTAGTATGGTATAGGATAGTCAAGGAATCTTTGTCGCATAATAAGTTCAACGCCATTAAGAGGACTTGGAATACCTATAGAAATATAGAAAAATTAAGTATATGGAAGGCGTCATATGTATTTATTTTCTACGCATATAACGCAGCAAAGAAGAGACTTAAAAAGGAAAAGTAGGCCCTTGTTTAGTATTAATTAAGGATAGGGGCATAAAATAAATGGGTTAACTAGGAGGTTTATATGCCAAAAATTTGTTATTTAGCAGATGCTTCGAACCCACACGTGAAAAAGTGGTGTGACTTCTTTTTAAAGAAGGGCTATGAGATTGAAATCATATCCCTAAATGGTGGAAGCATTGATGGTGTGACGGTTCACAACTTTCAAACAAATGTAAATGAAGTCAGGAACAAGGGGCTATTTAGTAAGTTTAACTACCTTAAGCATAGGAAGGAAATCAAGGCTCTAATTGAAAAGATCAGACCTGATTTTTTACATGCCCAGTATGCTAGCTCATATGGATTTTTGGGAGCCCTAATGGGATACAAGCCATATATTTTGTCTGTGTGGGGTACTGATATATATGACTTTCCTAGAAATGGTCTGCTTCAAAAGATGATTATCAAGTATAATTTTAAGAAGGCAGACTATATTTTTTCAAATAGTATAGATATGGCTAGGGAGGCAAATCTTTATACGAATAAAAAGGTTTATATTACGTACTTCGGAGTAGACACAAATAGGTTTAAACCAATAGATGAGGCTAAGGATCAAGCCTATTTTACCTTTGGAATCGTAAAGAGTCTAGAAAAAAAATATGGCATTAAATACCTAATAGAGGCATACGACAAACTTTATACTAAATACCAGGGCGCTTATAAGGGCAAAAAGCTAAGGCTCCTAATTGGTGGTAGTGGTCAGGAAGAAGCAGCCCTTAAGGACCAGGTATCAGGGCTTGAATCAAGGGCGTCTATTAGCTTCCTTGGAAGGGTTCAGCCCCAAGTTATTGTAGCTACATACAATTCATGTGATGTATGTGTTTTCCCATCCTTGAGAGAAGGATTTGGTGTGTCGGCTATTGAATCACAGGCCTGCCAGGTACCAGTAATAATAACCAGGGTAGGCGGTCATCCTGAATCTGTTGATGAAGGGGAGACAGGACTAGTAGTAGAGTCTAAGTCAGTTCAAGGGCTTTTTGAAGCTATGGACAAACTTATGACTGATGACCAGCTAAGGATAGATATGGGTAAAAAAGCTAGAGAATTCGTAGTGTCTACCTATAGATTTGAGGATAACTTTGAGGATATATCTAAGCTATATGATATGGTACTAGAAAAAAATAGATTGTAGTATTATAGGACTAAGACATCGGTCTAGGCCTATATTGTAGATTGACCTTTTATAAGGTTTGATGAAAGGTGAAGTATGGCGAAATTGTCGAGGGTGATGATAGTTGGTGCAGGTGAAGCTGGCCAGATGGTCATCAATGAAATTAATAAAAATAAGGGAAAATTAAATAGGCAGGTTGTTGCACTTATAGATGACAATGAGCTATTACTGGGTCAAGAAGTATGTGGGAAGTTTGTTGATGGTAGGGTTAAAGATATACCAAGACTAGTTAAGGAATTAATGGTAGATGAAATAATATTTTCTATTGCCAATATAAGCAACAAGAGGAAGAAGGAAATCATAGATATATGCAGGTCTACCTCTTGCTACACGAAAACTATACCAGGCTTTTTGGAGATAATAGATGGCAAGGTCGATTTTAAAATAATAAGAGATGTTGAGATAGACGACCTTTTAGGTAGAGATCCAGTCAGCCTAGATATGGACAAGATTAGGGATTATATATCTCAAAAAATTGTCATGGTCACTGGAGCTGGAGGAACTATAGGGTCTGAGCTATGCAGACAGGTATACAAGTATGGTCCTAGCAGGTTGATACTACTAGATAATTATGAAAATAATGTATATAATGTACAGCAAGAATTGTTGATGAAATATGACAACCAGTTGGATATGGATGTTGTAATAGCCAATATAAGGGAAGAAAAGAGACTAGAAGAGGTTTTTTCTAGATTTAAACCTGATATTGTCTTTCATGCTGCAGCCCATAAGCATGTTCCCTTAATGGAAGCAAATCCAACTGAAGCAGTTAAGAACAATGTATTTGGAACCCTAAACCTGTTGAAGATATCGGACAAGTATAGGGTGGGTAAGTTTGTTTTGATTTCTACTGATAAGGCAGTTAATCCTACCAATATAATGGGGGCTACTAAGAGGTTGGCAGAGAAATTAATCCAAATTTATAATGAAAATAGCCCTACTGATTATGTGGCAGTCAGGTTCGGTAATGTATTGGGAAGTAATGGGTCAGTGGTTCCACTCTTCAAGTCTCAAATCCAGGCAGGTGGTCCTGTAACTGTTACCCACAAGGATATAATAAGGTACTTTATGACTATACCAGAGGCAGTTGCACTTGTAATGCAGGCAGGCGCCATGGCATCTGGTGGAGAAATTTTTGTCCTAGATATGGGGGATCCAGTTAAAATTGATGACTTGGCTAGGAATATGATAAGACTAAGTGGTTTTGAACCGGATGTAGATATAGATATAGTTTACACAGGTTTGAGGCCAGGTGAAAAGTTATATGAGGAGCTTTTGATGGCTGAAGAGGGTCTAAAGGTTACAGACCACAACAAAATATTCATAGGCAAGCCACAGGAGTTTAATAGGGAAGAAATCTTTAGTCAATTAGAAGAATTAAAGTTGGCTTCAGATGATGAAGATATCCAAAGAGTAATAAGTTTGATAAAGAAGTTGGTTGATAGCTACAGAAAGCCTGAAGATGTCAACAAGTTAAGATAGAGGAGAAAGTTATGTCAAAAGCAGCAAGGGCCACCGTCCTTTTGATGATAGTTACAATAGTATCCAAGATATTGGGTCTATTTAGAGATAGCGTCTTGGCATCAGCCTATGGTACAGGAAAGTATGCCGCAGTATATTCAACTGCCAACAGTATTTCGACAATACTTTTTGCAGTAATAGGTACAGCTCTAGCCACGAGTCTAATCCCCCTATATAATAAGTTAGCAAGTGAAGACTCTACAGAGAGGGCCATGGGATTTTTAAATTCAGTTGTTAATCTTGTAGTGATAGTCTGTCTATCAATAGCTGGACTAGGTATAATCTTTGCAGGTCCCTTGGTTAAGGTATTTGCACCGGGTTACCAGGGTGATGTATATACCCTATGCGTTCAGTATACAAGAATCTTACTACCAAGTATTGTCTTTGTAGGTTTAGCTAATATATTTACATCCTACCTTCAGATAAAAAAGAGGTATGTTATACCAGGTTTTATTGGTATGCCTTATAGTGTAATTATAATAGTATCTATATACCTGAGTTTAAAGACAAGTCCAATGGTACTAGTAATAGGTACCCTAATAGCTATTTCAGCCAAGGCTTTATTTCAGCTTCCTTTCGTGTACAAGGAAGGCTATAGGTACAGACCTAAGATTAATCTTAAGGACCCAGTTATGAAGGATATGATGATTCTTATATTACCGGTTGTCATAGGTGTGGGTGCCAATCAAATAAATTCAATAGTTGACAAATCCCTAGCTTCATTGCTAGGTACAGAGGTAGTAGCTTCCTTTAGTTATGCTATAAAACTATATGAATTTGTTCAGGCCCTATTTATAACTTCTATACTTGCTGTAATATACCCAAGACTTTCTAGCATGATAGTTTCTGATAGGATGGATAGCTTTCTAAATAGCTTAAAGAAGACTATGAATGTAATAATTGTGGCCCTAGTGCCCATAATAGTAGGCTGTATAGTCCTTTCTAGACAGATAGTTGAGGTACTTTTCCAAAGAAATGCCTTTACATCTAAAGATACTACTATGACAGCTAGTATATTATGGATATATGTAATAGGTATTTTGGCCTTTGCCCTAAGGGATGTCCTTACTAGGGGATTCTATTCTATGGAGGATAGTAAGACTCCTATGATTAACAGTATTATATCAATTGTATTTAATATAAGCTTGAATCTGATACTAGTTAAACCCCTAGGCTATAAAGGCTTGGCAATTGCCACGACAGTTTCAGCTTATATAGGTCTCCTCCTTTTCAATCGTAGTATGAGAAAGAAAATTGAAGGCTACTCCTCTAGGGACAACTATATTGTCTTCGTAAAATCTCTTTTTGCTGCCCTAATAATGGGACTGGGCGTTAAATTAGTTTATGGTATAGTGGCTAGTAGTCTAGTAGGAGGCCTATTATTTAAGCTTATTGCTCTGGCTTCAGCCGTTGGAGTTGGTGTAATCGTATATGCTCTAATAATGCACTTCCTAAGGGTAGAAGAGTATGAAATGATTTTTGACATGTTCTTTGGAGTGGTAAAGAAGAAGGTTAAAAGGTTACAAAAATAACATAAAATGTAAATATATATTCAGTTAAAAGAAGGTAAAAGTTACAAATTGTAATTTTTACCTTGCTTTATTTGTGGACATATGGTAGAATTGTAATTGTTGAAGGATATATTTAACCAAAGGAGGCAGAGATGCAGTTTAAAAAGAGAACAAACAAAAGAATAATTGCCATAGCCTTAGCGACATTTGTTTTGTCATCAAGTGCTTTTATGTATTCAACAAGTGTAAAGGCTGATGAACAAGTGGAAGTAATAACAAGCCAACAAGCCGTTGTAGATAGTCAGTCCACTAGTGACGCAGAAGTAGTCACTACTGATGCAAGTAGTCAGACAGCAAGTACACCGGAAGAAAGCCAGTTGGAAGTTACTCCAAATGAAAATCCGATAAAGGCTGCTAGCAGTGGTTTTAATGGATTTGTAAAGGAAAATGGCAAGTGGTATTTCTATGTAAATAATGTACAGAAAAAAGGATGGATAGAGTACAAGGGTAACAAGTACTATATTATAAACACATATGAACTTCCACAGAATATGTGGAGAAAAATCAATGGATACTTATACTATTTCAACAAGGATGGTATAATGATCAAGGACCAGAGAATTAGCATTGATGGTAAAGAGTACCAGTTTGACCAGAATGGTCATATGGTAAACCTTGATTCTAGTAAGAAGTTAGATGAAGTAAGTGCTGAACAGCAGAAGCTATACGATTTAGGTCAGCAGACTCTAATAGAAGCCGCTTCTAAAAAGAAGAATGGAGTGCTATACGAAGCAGGTAAGTACTACAGGTACCAGGATGGTAAAAAGGTAAGAGGATGGTACAAGGAAAACGGCAAGTGGTACTATTTCTTAAATACCTTTGATAGGGCAGAAAACCTATGGAGAAAAATAGACAACAATCTTTACTATTTTGACCAGAATGGTGTGATGTTGACAAATACTACTAAAAACATAAACGGTGTTACATACAAGTTTAACGCCGGTGGTAGTTTGGCGTCTAGCTCTTCGCAGATCAAGATAAACAAGGTAATTGAGGTTGCCAAGTCAAAGATAGGTTCTAGCTATGTATGGGGTGCCCAGGGACCAAATACTTTTGACTGCTCAGGTTTAATGCTTTATTCATTTAGTAATGGTGCAGGAATTACCCTACCGAGAGTATCTAAGGACCAGGCTACTGTAGGTACATATGTATCTAGGGCTGAATTAAGACCAGGAGATTTGATTTTCTGGGGTTCACCAGTTCACCACGTAGCACTTTATATAGGTAATGGAAAGTATATACACGCTCCACAGCCAGGGTCTACAGTTACAATAGCCAACTTAGGAGGTTATACAACTGCAAGAAGAGTAATACAGTAAAGTAAGTCTAATTTATTGACCTAAAATATATAGCAATTTAATCTATGAAAATATTGCGACTATAATCGACATTAACTTGTTGCATTATAGTCGCATTTTTGTATAAATAACTATTTTCACCAGTATGTAGTAGCTACTATAGATTTTATATATAGCATAAATATATATATTCGATTTATCTATAATTATTGTTTAATGAATAATCTTATAGTAGTATATAAAGCATAATATAAAATAACATCTTAGAAAGAAATTATATTTCAATTTGGGTGTTTATTACATACTGGCTAGTTGATGTTTTATTAGGAGGAAAAGAATGAAAAAGAAAGTTTCTTTTGTCGCAACACTAGCTCTAGCCCTTAGCATGCTGCTATCATCTATGGCTAACTTGGGTACAGTTAAAGCCCAGGATTCAGAAGTCAGGGCAGCGTGGATATCTACGGTATTCAATATAGACTGGCCTTCAAAAGCTTCTTATGGTAATGCTGAGAAGCAGAAACAGGAGTACATCAGTCTAATTGAAAGACTAAAGAATGTAGGAATAAACACCCTAATGGTCCAGGTTAGGCCAGAATCAGATGCATTTTATAAGTCAAATATTAGCCCATGGTCCAGGTTCCTAACAGGTAAGCAGGGACAAAATCCAGGCTATGACCCCCTACAGTTTATCTTAGATGAGTCTCATAAGAGGGGGATGAAGGTACATGCTTGGTTTAATCCATATAGGGCAAGTATATATGACGATATTAGCTCCACATCAGCATCAAATCCCATAAATACTCATAGGGATTGGGTAATCAAGTACAATGGAAAATGGTACTATGACCCTGGTAAGCCAGAGGTAACCCAGTATATAGCAGATGTGGTAGCAGAAGTAGTTGAAAATTATCAGGTTGATGGAATACATTTTGATGACTACTTCTATCCAGGACCAGGTTTCCCAGATTCCGATACCTATAACAAGTACGGAAGTGGAAATATTGAAAACTGGAGAAGGGCCAATATAAACAATATGGTCAAGACTGTAAGGGATAGGATAAAGTCAATAAACTCTAATCTTGTCTTTGGAATAAGCCCAGCTGGTATATGGAGGAACTCGAGCAATGATTCGAATGGTTCCAGAACTAGTGGGGGAGAATCATATAACAAGCAATATGCAGATACTAGGTACTGGATTAAGAATGGTTTAGTGGACTATGTTGTACCACAGGTATACTGGAAGATAGGGCATCCAAAGGCGGACTATGCTACCCTTGTAAAATGGTGGTCAGACCAGGTAAGGGGTACAGGAGTAGACCTATATATAGGTCAGGGTATCTACAAGCATGGTCAGTCTGAATACAATGGTGAAAATGTAGCAGCAGAAATTAAAAGTCAGATAAACTTAAATAGAAAGTATAAGGATATAAAGGGAAGTGTATTCTTCTCTGCAAGAGATGTAGTAAATATAGGACAGGTCGCAAATGATCTTAAGGCCCTGTATACGACAACTACATCAACGACAACTACTACTGACCAGCAGGCAGATCCTAATAGGAGGTACCCATATCAGAATAAATTATGGGGTGCAGATAGGTCAGAAACTGCTATAAAAATTAGTCAGCAGGGTTGGAAAAATGGGTCATCTACAGTAGTCTTGGTAAATGGTAAAGACCTAATAGCTGGAGTGGTATCAAGTCCCCTAGCAGCGAGCTACAATGCCCCAATATTGCTTAGCTACCCAAGTAAGCTTAGTGACAATACAATTAAGGAAATAAGGAGACTAGGAGCCAGGAAGGTAATTCTTGTAGGTACAAACAACTTTGCAATCAACAAGGACCTAACAAGCATCAAGGAAAAAATATCTAATGTGACAATAGAAAAGATATATAGCTCAGATATAGAGGTGGCATCTAGGCAAATTGCAGATAAATTAGCAGAAGACAAGCAGGTAGATACAGTCTACATAGCTAGTAAGGATGCCCTAGTGGATGTTTTATCAATAGCATCTAAGGCAGGCAAAAATAGGAGTCCTATTATAGTATCTTCAAATAAGTCTATAAACCAGGATTCAATTAATTGGATAAAGAACAGACAGATAAAAAACATATACTTTATAGGTGGTCCTAATGTACTATCAGATTCAGTTATAAGCCAGCTAGGATCAGCCTTAAATATGGACCTAAGTTCAAATAGGATTTATGGTAATGATAGGATTCAAACCAACACAAGGGTTATAGAAAAATTCTATACACAGCCATTCTCACCAAAGGTATTTATCACTAGGAGTGATGCACCAATAGATGCAATTACAGTGAGTGCCTTTGCTCAGAAGTCTGATTCACCAATAGTATTGGCAGGGTCTAGTGTATCCGTGTACCAAAAGGATGTCCTATATCCAAGGAGTACTAGCCTCCTATATCAGATAGGTGGAGGCATAAATGCTAATTCATACAATCAGATATACAATTTGCTTGAAGGTGTCATGAAATAGGTAAATAAAACATAAACACCCTCGAGTATAAAATTGGTATTATTCGTTATACGATTGATATAAATAAAATACAAGGGGGTGTTTTTTAATGAATGATGCATTATTAAAAATCGTAGTAGCCATAAATGGTATACTATGGGGAAAAATTCTTATCGTTATCCTTGTCGGATGTGGTATATTCTTTACTATATCTTTAAAGGGTATCCAGTTAAGAAAATTCTCGAAGGCATTTAAACAGGCTTTCAAGGGATTTAGTTTAAAGGGAGAAAAGGCCGGGAAAGACGGTATGTCATCATTTCAGTCTCTTGCAACGGCAATAGCTGCCCAGGTTGGTACAGGTAATCTGGCAGGTGCTGCAACAGCGATCGTCTCAGGTGGTCCAGGTGCAATATTCTGGATGTGGATCAGTGCCTTTTTCGGTATGGCGACAATATTCGCCGAGGCTGTTTTGGCCCAGTTATTTAAAAAAGAGGTAAATGGACATGTTACTGGTGGTCCAGCCTACTATTTAAGATATGGCTTGAACAGTAAATTTTTATCGTCATTCTTTGCAGTGACTATTGTATTGGCCCTAGGTTTTATAGGTAATATGGTTCAGGCCAACTCTATAGGTACAGCTTTTGAATCAGCTTTTCATATAAGCCCACTAATAGTTGGTATCGTGTTAGCAATTATATCTGGATTTATCTTTGTTGGTGGTGTTGCTAGAATAGCTTCTTTTACGGAAAAGATAGTACCGATAATGGCAGGCTTCTATATCCTTGGTGGTATCATAATACTTGTAATGATGGGTTCAAGCACGCTAGACGCTATTAGACAGGTATTTGTTGGAGCCTTTAACCCAAGTGCCGTTCTTGGTGGTGCTGCAGGTATAACTGTTAAGAATGCTATTAGATATGGTGTTTCTAGAGGTCTATTCTCTAATGAAGCGGGTATGGGTTCAACACCACATGCCCACGCAATTGCCAAAGTAGACGATCCTACTCAGCAGGGTCTAGTTGCCATAGTAGGTGTATTTATAGATACTTTTGTAGTATTGAATATAAGTGCCCTAGTTATTATAGCTACTGGTGCCAACCTATCAGGTGAAACTGGTATAGCTGTAACTCAGAAAGCCTTTGAGACAGGTTTTGGAGCCTTTGGTTTAGTATTCGTTGCCATAGCCCTACTATTCTTTGCCTTCTCAACTATAATCGGTTGGTATTTCTTCGGTGAAGCCAATGTTAAGTACCTATTTGGAGAAAAAGGACTGACACCTTATAGACTAATAGTACTTGCATTTATAGTTTTGGGTACATGTCTACATGTTGAACTAGTTTGGGAGCTAGCAGACATGTTTAATGGTATTATGGTAATACCAAATGTAATAGGTCTAATAGGCCTATCTAAGTTAGTTAAGCAGGCCCTTGAAAAGGCCGAAAACAACAATATCCTATAGTCGGTTAAAAGAAATCAATTGTTGTTAGAAAATGAAATTTAGATATTATCTTAAAAAATATTAACACTTTTACTTTGCAAAATACAAAATCGGGCTAATTTGATTCATATCAAATTCAGCCCGACTTTTTGTTGATTATTAATAAGGAGTATTCCTATTGTAGGGAATTAGTCTAGTATTCAATGTCGTCAAATATAAACTGCTTTAGGAACTTAACAGAGTCAGGATCATACCTGATTACCCATCCGTAGTTTAGGTAAGAACCGTTAGTTGTATATCTAGGATTATCTACAAGAGGGAATTCCTTCTGTTTTATATTATCAGTTCCTATCTTTAGAGCTTCTAGTCCAAGTTTTATCATCTTAGTTGGTGACATACTTGAATCAATGTATGGGGCAGCGGCCTTTAATAGTAGTGGGTACTTTAGGATGGATGTATTCTTTACTTCCTTCATTATGCTAGAAACTATCATCCTCTGTCTATTGTCCCTACCAAAGGCCGAGTCATTGTGTCTTATCCTAGCATAGGATAAGGCCTGGTAACCATTTAGTTTTTGAGTGCCGGCAGATTTTACCAGTTCCATCTCTCCCTTGTTCTTATTTGTAGACCATGAATATGTCTCTGGGATAAACTTGTTGAGTTCGGCAAGCTCATTCTGGGTAACATCAACTGTGACTCCACCTATACTATCTATAATAGCCATAAATGACTGGAAGTTTATCTTTACAAATTCATCTATATCTATATCGAAATTATTTTCAACCGTTCTAATTAAGAGATCTTCCTTACCATAGGCATAGGCATGTGTCAACTTTGATTTACCATGCCCCGGTATAGTTACCAAGGTATCCCTGGCTAGGGACGTTATTTTTATGTCATCATGCACACTATCTATAGTAACAATCATCATAGAGTCAGCCCTCGATGTGGTTTCACCCGGTCTAGCATCTGTGCCCATTACTAAGATATTCTTGATGCCGTCCTTATATGTATGGGACTTGTCATCAAGGCTAGTAGTGTTAATATCTGGGTTGTGGATATCACTAAGGATAGAGCCAGTTAGGGCAAAGGTTCCAACAGGAATCAATATAACCAACAAGAGTAAAAGTCTGACGAAATTTCTAAGTTTAAACATCTGAACACCTACCTTTCTCATTGATTGTACAATATTAATATTAAATTAACCATAATTGAGAAAATAAAAAAGGGTGACTAGCACTTTTGTAATAGAAGTCAAATGCTAACACCCTTGTTATTATCTAATATTATATTAACTTTTAAAGCAGGTCACTAAATTAATTAGAATTATATGCCCCTGACATATAGTCTGAATCATTTATATACTGGGTATGGTTTCCAGCTTCCTTCCATGCCTGCCCAGCTTCTTTAATTTCATTTGGTGTAGATTTTATATTATCAAATATATACTTGTGTAAAATATCTACCTCGTAGCTTTCAAATGGAATTACATAGCCAGCTTCAGGTAATCTTACTTCATTTTCTGGATGAAGAGGGAACTGCATAGTATCAATTGTTAGATTTCCTATAGAAAGGACATCCTTACCTAGGTACATTATCTCAGTAGGAGTCATATTAGTCTTGACATATGGTTTAACGGCATCAAGTAGCTTTGGGTACTTGGATATAGAGATGCCATCAACCTTGTGTATAATGGCTTCTATCACCTTTCTCTGCCTGTCATCCCTCTCCATAGTACCATCGCTCTTTCTTATTCTGGCATAAGTAAGGGCTTGATAGCCTACTAGAGTTTGCTTACCAGTCTTGCTAAAGTACTTTAGAGGGCCATTTTTATGGTTGCTCCAACGATAGCATTCGGCTACGAACTTATTTAGCTCTGGTATTTCTTCACTTTTAATATTTACATCCACACCACCCAGGGCATCGACTATGTCCATAAAGGAGAAAAAGTCAACCTGAGCATAGTTCTGTATATCCAACTTAAAGTTGTCTTCTATTGTTTGTATCAATAATTTTTCCTTGCCATAGGCATATGCATGAGTTAGCTTCTGATAGCCGTGCTTAGGAATCATCACATATGTATCCCTACCTAGGGATGTTAATTTAAGCTTCTTGTGCTTATTATCTACAGTCAAGATCATCATGGAGTCTGACCTTGAAACCTCTTCACCAGGTCTACCATCACTACCAACTAAAAGTATATTAATAATTTCGTTATCATACTTGTATTTATTTGAAGCTAGCATATCAAAATTACCATCTATTTGCATGCTTTTTAGTTTTGAGTATACAACCCCAGCAAATGTGATTGGGATTGCGACAACTAGTACTGCTAGAAAAATTACGAATTTTCTAAGAGCAGACAAAAAATCACCTTCTTTTCTCTAAAGTTACATAAATTATTATATTGAATTTCTTTTCTCTAAAGTTACATAAACTATTATAGTAAATATCATTTGACTAGTAAAGAGGATATGGAAAAATATTGTATTTTTTTATTGGATTTAACTAGGGGTGAGTATATGATATAATGTTATAGATGATAAATATAATAAGGAGGCTTTATGATAAAATTAATAACTGTAGACATGGATGGAACCTTCCTTAATGATGACAAGGAAATGAGTCCGGAATTTGACAAGGTTTTTAAGGCCTTAAAAGAAAAAGGAGTAAAATTTTGTGCAGCAAGTGGGAGGCAACTTGCCAGCCTTAAGTCTGTATTTGATAAATATAAGGACCAGATGCTATTCGTAGCTGAAAATGGAGCTGTGATGGAGATAGATGGTCAGGTAATAGTAAATGCTACCCTAACAAGGGACATAAGTGATAGATTCTTGGCAAGACTAAAGGAATTAGATGATATGCGAATTCTTTATTGCACATCGGACTATTCCTATATAGATAGGACTGATGATGAGTCTCTAGAAAATGCGAGGATATACCTACCAAAATTTGGTATAGTAAAGGATGTGGCCCATATAGAGGAGCTACCAGTCAAAATATCAGTCCATTCGAAAAATGGATATTATAATGATTTTAAGCTACTGGTAGATGAATTTTCTGATGAGGCCAGCATATGCACGTCTGGATTTGACTGGCTGGACATAGTGCCAAAGGGGACTAACAAGGGTACAGCTATAGCCAAGATGCAGGGCATGCTTGGAATTAGCCCTCAAGAGACTATGGCTTTTGGTGACCAGATGAACGATTTTGAAATGATTAACCAGGCTTATTATAGCTATGCTATGGATAATGCTATAGATGAAATTAAGCAGATAGCCAGGTATACTGCACCTAGCAATAAGGACTTTGGGGTGGTATCGGTACTTAAAGATGTTTTTGCTATTGATTAGTGAGAGGTAGTTGGATATGGGAAAGAGTACGAGGAAAAGAAAGGGTCAAAATAGGAATACAAGACCTAGAAGATCCAATAATCATAGAAGGCCCAATAGTCAAGTGAGTAGGACTAGGCCGAGAAAGAAAAAAATAATTAAAACCAGGTTGTTTTTAGTCCTTTTTGTTGTATTTATAATTTTCTTTGCCATAGGTAGGCTAGTATGGTCGAGTCATAAGAATGCCCAGGCTAAAAAAGCCCAAGAGGCTGCACAGAGCCAAAAGTCCATCGAGCTCATGGAAGAGAAGAAGAGGAATGTTATAAACGTTGCAGTTGATGCTGCCAAGGGTGGTATGAATGAAGGAATGACCGCCTATAGGGGTAGTCAAAAGGAAAAGGATATAAATCTAGAAATAGCCAAATATGTCAAGGATAACCTTTCAGACCAAGCAGACATTAATGTAATAATGGTGAGGTCCTATGATGAAGATATGAAGCTGTCTGAGAGGGTGGCCTATGCAAAAAAGAACCAGGCAGACCTATATGTGTCTATAAGGTTAAGTGCCCAGGCGAGTAGAAACGATGCTTCTGGAATAGATACTTACTATATTAACCCAGAGGATATAGAGTATGATTCTCTAATAAAGGATGAAAATAAGAAGACTGCATCTATTAAGAATTCTAATAAGACTAAGGATTCTGATGAAAGTAAGGGAATTCAGACATCAAAAAACAAGACATATACAGGTGAAAGTGCAAAAAAGACTTCGGATCAAGAAGATAATAAGGTAAGTGATAAAAATAAGGAAGATCCTACTAAGGATACAATAAAGGAAGTAAGTGACAAGCCCGAAAGATTGAACCTTTCAAAGCTTTTGGCAGAAAGCATACAAAACACAACTGTATCCTATGTAGAGATGAAGGATAGGGGTGTGCTAGAAAAGAAGTTTGATATCTTGAACTTTACCCAGATGCCGGCAGTTATAGTCCAGTGTGGCTTCATAAGCAATAAGGATGATGCCCGAAAACTAGAAAATGAAAAATACCAGCAGGATATAGCTAAGGGGATTAGTGAAGGTGTCCTAAAGTTTGTAGATGAGCACAGGGCCCAGCTAATAAAGGATAGGATAAATTATAGGTAGTATAATAGGAAATATTGGGTATAATATTGATTAAATAGCCTTTACTCGTGTTCAAAAATTATAGAATTTGTTTTTTTGTAATTTACAGAAAATATTTTAAATAAATACTAGTAATTTAATTGAATTTAGGGTAAAATACAGGTATAGTAATGTTTGTTGAATATATGGGGACGAAAAATGACCTCTAGGGTCGCAATCCGTCAAAACCATTTATCAAAATATAGTTTATTAGAAAGTCTATATAGTCTTAGGTTTTCACAAATACGAGAATTTTTTGGAGGTTATTATGGAAAAGAAAGTAACAATTATCAATGAAACAGGCTTACATGCTAGACCAGCTAGTATGTTCGTTAAGAAGGCATCTGAATTCAAGTCAAGTGTAGAATTAGTTTGCAATGGCGAAAAGGTAAATGCTAAGTCAATCATGGGTATAATGAAGCTTGGCCTAGCTAAGGGTACTGAAGTAGTTATCGAAACTCACGGTGAAGATGAAGAATTAGCTTTAAATTCAATAGTAGAATTAATTGAAAGTGGTTTTGGAGAAAAATAGTATAACTAGACTGTAAAATGTTAAGAGTTTTCTCTTAACATTTTATTTATATTTGATGGAGGTAGGCATGTTATTTAATGGTATTGGAGCATCACCAGGAATTGTAATAGGCAAGGCCCTAGTAGTAGAAGAAAACGAAATAGTAATAGAAAAAAAAGCCATCAATGATCTTGATGCTGAAGTTAAGAAATTAAGCGAAGCTGTCGAAGTATCAAAGACAGAGTTAGAAAAGGTAAAGGCTAAGGTTGCAAATGATCTTGGTGAAGAAGAAGCGGAAATATTTGGGGCCCATCTTTTAGTTTTAGAGGACCCTGAATTTATAGGTGAAGCTGAAAATAAGATAAAGTCAGAAGCCCTTAATGCTGAATATGCCCTAAATGAAGTAAAGGATATGTTTGTGACTATATTTGAGTCTATGGACAATGACTACATGAGGGAAAGAGCAGCAGATATAAAGGACGTTACTAATAGGGTACTTAGGCATATACTTGGAATAAAGATTGTTGACCTTTCTGCAATTGATGAAGAGGTAGTTCTAGTAGCCCATGACTTGACTCCTTCGGATACGGCCACTATGAACAAGGCTATGGTTCAGGGCTTCCTAACTGATGTAGGAGGAAGGACTTCTCATACCGCAATAATGTCAAGAACTCTTGAAATTCCAGCAGTAGTAGGTCTAAGTGATATTACATGCCAGGCCAAGGACGGGGACATAATAGTATTTGACGGTGATAAGGGACAGGTATATATTAATCCAGACCAGACCCTAATTGATGAATACCAGGATAAGAAGAGGGTTTTTGAAGAAGATAAGAAGGCTCTTGCCCAGCTAAAGGGTCAGGAATCTAAGACTATAGATGGTAAGAGGGTTGAATTAGCAGGTAATATAGGAACACCAGATGATGTAGAGGGCCTAATAAAGAACGACGCAGAGGGCGTAGGTCTATATAGGACAGAATTTCTATACATGAATAATGATGAGTTCCCAAGTGAAGAAATCCAGTATGAAGCCTACAAGAAGGTTTTAGAGGGTATGGATGGTAAGCCAGTTGTAATTAGAACACTTGATATAGGTGGAGATAAGAAGCTAAGCTACTTTGAAATGGATGAAGAAATGAATCCTTTCTTAGGTTACAGGGCTATAAGATTATGCTTAGATAAGACTGACATCTTTAGGACTCAGCTAAGGGCACTTTATAGGGCTTCTGTACACGGTAAGCTTAGAATAATGTTCCCGATGATATCTTCTCTAGAAGAATTGCTGGCTGCTAAAGAAATGTGCCAGAAGGTAAAGGATGAGTTGAAGGCTGAGTCAGTAGCATATGCTGAAGATGTAGAGCTAGGTATGATGATAGAAATACCATCTGCGGCAGTGATCTCTGATATATTGGCAAAGCATGTTGACTTCTTCTCAATAGGAACTAACGACCTTATCCAGTATACTTGTGCAGTAGACAGGATGAACCAGAAAATAAGCTACCTTTACAACCAGTTTAATCCCGCAGTATTGAGATTGATAAAGCTAGTGATTAAGAATGCCCACCAGGAAGGCAAGTGGGTAGGCATGTGTGGTGAAGCGGCAGGAGACCAGAAGATGATACCAATACTTCTAGGTTTTGGACTAGATGAGTTTTCTATGTCACCAATATCTATATTAAGGGCTAGAAGACTTATAAATTCTGTTACTGAGGCAGATATGCAGAAGTTGTCTGATCAAGTTTTAGGTCTAAGCACTGCAGAAGAAATTGAAGACTATATGGATAAGTTCATAGATTCCAGGAAGTAAAGTGTAAAATACATTTAATATGATGTAATATATACTAAATATATAAGCAAAATATCCTTGGAAATAAAAAATATATGCTACACTAATAACTGGTTATAGGGCTAAAAAATCCTATAATATCAAGGCATTAGAGCTTTTTAAAAAATAAGGTATATTGAATTCTTATTCAAATACCTTATTTTTTTGTAAAAAAACTGGACTTAAGGCTGAAAGTGTGTTAATATAAGGTTGGAAATGATTTCCTGATGTTGAATATTAAGCGGAGGTGTAGCTAATGTTAGGTGATATTATAAGGTATAACTTTTTTGCACTAGATGATGTAGACTATGAGACATACTCTTTAGACTACGCAGTTATTTTGGATATAGACGAAGACAAAAATACTGTGAAGATTTTGCCTATATCTAACAAGTTTAGCAAGGATTCCATTGAATCGTTCTGCATTGGCCTAGTTCCTGGATTTGTTGAAATCAAGAATGAAGGATATGTGAGCAATAAGCAGTACGTACACTTTAGCAAGGTCATCGATGTTAGACCTGAAGAATTGCATCCTGTACATGTTCAGGATATAAGTGGTTCTATACTTAAGAATGAGAATGACAAAGCTATAAGTGTGGCCCTGACAGATGACCAGTTGGAAAGAGTCTTGAGAAAATACAAGATTTACGAAATTGGTGAAGAGAGAAACCTAATCAACTTACTGATGAAGTCAGATGCCCAGTTCGTATTGGCAGATTCAAATGAAATCGACCAGATACGCAATGTATGCAACAAGGAAATGGACAAGTATAGGGAATATAACTTTAAGGACAAGAAGGTCGTAGTTTTCTTCGTTGAAGGTAAACGTTATTCAGTTGTCATGGTTCCTACAGACAACAAGGACCTTGCATATAGAAACGATAGCCTAAAGGCTGCCCTAGCTAATTAATTTGCTATTACTTTTTGTTTTTTTACAAAACTACCATAATAACATGCACTTTATAGTGCGCAAACGTCGGACCTTACCAATCCGGCGTTTTTTCTATAACAAATCCCCCAGATAAACTGGGGGATTTGTTATAGAAAATAATATAATATGACAAAAGATGTCATGTTATTGTGGTATAATGAATTGAGGAGATTTAAGATGATGAAAAATAATAGATTGTTTAGGATACTATATTACATTTTAGAAAAAGAGAAAGTTACGGCAAATGAGCTTGCAGATAAATTTGAAGTGTCAGTAAGAACGATTTATCGAGATATTGACTCAATTAGCGGTGCTGGGATACCAATTTATGCTACTAAAGGAAAGGGTGGTGGTATAGAAATTGCCAAAGATTTTGTGCTGAGCAAATCATTGCTTACTGAAAGGGAAAAAGAGCAAATTATGTCAGCACTTCAAGGATTGGATAATACAACAAAACAACATGAGAATGAGCTTCTCACAAAACTTTCTGCACTTTTTAAAATGAAAAATACAAGTTGGATAGAAGTTGATTTTAATAATTGGCAAAACAATAAGATGTATGAAAGGACATTTAATGGTATTAAGTCTGCAATTTTAAGTAAGAACATTGTTTCATTCACATATTTTAGCAGCAATGAAAAAGAAACAAGCAGAAGTGTTAAGCCTGTGAGATTACTTTTCAAGAGTCAGGACTGGTACCTATATGCTTTCTGTTTACTTAGAAATGATTTTAGATATTTCAAATTGTCCCGGATAAAGAATTTAGAAATCCATACTGAAAAGTTTGATGACAACTTTGAAGATGTAATACTCAAAAAAGAAACGCCACATGAGAATACAGTGAATATAAAAGTTAAGTTTGATCGAAAAGTTGCTTTCAGGGTATATGATGAACTAAACGGAGAAATTACAGAAGATAATGACGGAAATTTATATACTGAAATAGAAATACCGAATGACTATAACTTATATAATTATATTTTTTCATTTGGAGATGAAGCAGAAGTATTGGAACCTGAAGAAGTTAGAATGCAAATTAAAAAAATGATAAATAAAATGGCAGAAAAATATATAATATGACAGATGGTGTCAAGTATGGTGAGATATAATTATCTTAAATAAAGATAAGGAGGAATAAAAAATGGATACGAAATATTGTCAATGTTGTGGCATGCCTATGGGAGAGGGAACAGAGCTTTATGGTACAAATTCAGATGGAAGCGTAAATGAAGATTATTGTAAGTATTGCTTTGAGAAAGGCGAATTTACTTTTAAGGGAACAATGGAGGAAATGATTGAGATATGCGTTCCTCATGTAGTCGAAGCCAATAAAGATATGAATGAAGATAGTGCAAGAAAAATGATGATGGAGTTTTTCCCAACTCTAAAGAGATGGAAGGAGTAAAAAATTATGCCAAGACCAACGACAAAAAATGATTTAATGATTGCTGCTAAGGAAAACTATGAAAAGTTAAATTTATTTATCTCAAAGATGACTGAGGAAGAGTTGAATACACCATTTGACTTTTCAAAAGATGAAAAGAAAAAAGAAGCCCACTGGAAAAGAGATAAGAATCTAAGAGATGTTTTAATCCATCTCTATGAATGGCATCAGCTTATTTTGAATTGGGTACATTCCAATCAAAAGGGAGAAGAAAAACCGTTTTTGCCTGAGCCGTACAATTGGAAAACTTATGGAGATATGAATGTAGAATTTTGGAAGAAACATCAAAATACTTCTCTTGAAGACGCAACTAAAATGTTTCATAAATCCCATAGAGATGTTTTAGAGTTGGCTGAAAAATTTACAAATGAAGAATTGTTTTCCAAAGGCGTCTATAAGTGGACAGGGGGGAGTACACTGGGTTCCTATTTTGTAAGTACGACTGCAAGTCATTATGATTGGGCTATAAAAAAATTAAAAGCCCATCAGAAAAAATGCAAATCAAAATAATTTGAAATGTATGAGGGGTCCCGAGCGCCTACGAGGAATTTGTATCGATAAGAAATAGATTTAAAAATTTCGCTGTTATTTTGTACATTTAACTTGACGGTGACATCTCTCTATTGTGAGTTATTAGTGGTACAGTTTTCAACCGTTTTAATTATAAAAAAGTGGTGCATTATCTTAAAATTTTGTATAATAGGAATTGAAGTTAAATTAGATGCTAAAAATTTGTAATTA